>Ga0116227_10003928_pt1 | contig 32632 bp, 25 predicted proteins | sample S1TSphgellanicum_FD_89693 | JGI IMG/M metagenome (GOLD analysis project Ga0116227, IMG submission 89693) | Host-associated microbial communities from peat moss isolated from Minnesota, USA - S1T2_Fb - Sphagnum magellanicum MG | ecosystem: Host-associated > Plants > Peat moss > Unclassified... | reverse complement strand
GTTCCCCTTTTACCGGGCTGCAAAGGTAGAAACCTTTTTCGTATTCACAATATTTATTTTTAACTTCTTTTTTAACCCCTCAAAGCAACTTCGCGTTACCTTTTTTGCGGGCTGCAAAGGTAACCAGAGTTTTCAATTTTCCAAAGCCTGCACAACTTAATTCAGCATAAAAGTTATAACGCTTTGCAAATCAGACTAAAAAAATTCAATCTGAATGTGCATTAACGGTATTATATAAAACTGCCTAATGGATACCGCGCTAAAACAGTATATATAATAGCATTTACATTAGTTATGCCTGGCATTGTTAGCTATATGCTGGCTATAGCTAACATATGCCATTAATATATAAGACCAGGCCTCTCTTACAAACATCATATATATACTATGATAGTGTACTACTATATTATATAATAGTTATAGTATATATATGGTACGCCAACGTTGTGGTAAATGATCAGCATAATGCATCGGCTAACAAAAGTTAAAAGATGTTAAATACTATATATATATAGGTGCGGAACAAAAAAGGCAGTATATATTAGCCGTTAAAATAAATTAATTGACTGATTTATATTATTCAACTATCTTTGCACGATGTTTAAAAAACAACTATCTCTATTAGGGGCTATTTTAATTGTATTAGTACTTGCATTCGGAAGCTGTAAAAGCAAATTCGAAAAGCTGAAGGCAAGTAATGATTATGCCAAAAAATACAAGGAAGCTATAAGGCTTTATAATAAAAGGGATTACAGTAAGGCGCTGGAATTATTTGAAACCCTGGTACAACGTTACCGCGGACAAAGCCAGGCTGAGGATCTTTATTATTACTACGCCTATACTAACTATAAATTAAGGGACTACACTTCGGCCAGTTATCACTTTAAAACATTTGCTGATACCTACCCAAGCAGTACCCGGGCCGAGGAGTGCCGCTTTATGTCGGCTTATTGCCATTACCTGGATTCGCCGATCTATTCGCTCGATCAGGAAAATACCTTAAAAGCTATTGAAGCATTACAACTATTCATTAACCTTTACCCTAAAAGTGAGCGTGTGGCCGAAGCAAGTAAGCTGATCCAAAATCTGCGCGACAAATTAGAGCAAAAAGCATATGAAAATGCAAAACTATATTTAACTATAGGCGACTACCAGGCGGCAACTATAGCATTTGGTAACGCGCTGCGCGATTACCCTGATACCAAGTATGCTGAGGATATGGATTATTTAACCATACAGGCACAATACCAGTATGCTAAAAAAAGCAGGGAAGACTTTCAGGAAGACCGCTTTACACAAGCCATTGTTGATGCCGACCAGTTTACAGAAAAATACCCTAAAAGTAAGGACCTTGCTGAGGTTGCTACCCTGCGAAAAGAAAGTGACCGCGGTATAATACAAGCTAAAAAGATATTGGCAGAAGCTCTGACAGATGAGCGACTAGCCAGAAAGATTGCTAAAAAAGATACTACTAAATCCCAACCTCCATCAGAGAAAGGGAACGATAATCAGAAAATACCAAATTAAAAAAAGATTGATATGAGTGCTAACGCTAATAATACCAAGCCTGCTGTAGCAAGCAGCACAGTAACCCGCGATTTACGTGAGTTGGATGTTGAAACAGGAAATATTTATGAGTCGATCGTAATTATGTCAAAAAGAGCTAACCAGCTTTCAAACAACATAAAGGAAGAGTTGCATCAAAAACTTTCGGAATTTGCTTCATCTAATGATAACTTAGAAGAGATATTTGAAAACCGCGAGCAGATCGAAATATCTAAATATTACGAAAAATTGCCTAAACCATCATTGGTTGCAGTTCAGGAATTTTTAGATGGCAAAGTTTACTACCGCAATCCTTCTAAAGAGCAACAATAATACCAGGCCTAACGGCTTGTAAAGAATTATGGAACTCCCCTATTGGGGAGTTTTTTTGTTACTTTTAACTATTATTCCCCCTTCAGGGGGTCAGGGGGCTTTATGCTTGAGAATAAAAAGATTGTATTAGGCATCTGTGGCAGTATAGCGGCTTATAAATCGGCTACGCTGGTGCGTTTACTGATTAAAGCGGGTGCCAATGTGCAAGTAGTGATGACTCCCGAAGCTACTGATTTTATTACTCCCCTAACACTTTCCACTCTATCCAAAAACCCGGTATTGGTTGATTATTTTACGCCAGAAACAGGCGAATGGAATAATCATGTAGAGTTAGGTTTATGGGCCGATCTATTTGTGATAGCCCCGGCGACAGCCAATACCCTGGCGAAAATGGCCGGTGGCCTTTGTGATAATCTGCTTACTGCCATATATCTGTCGGCCAAATGCCCGGTGTACTTTGCCCCTGCTATGGACCTGGATATGTGGAAGCATACTTCAACAGTAGAAAATGTTGACAGGCTGTTATCATTCGGCAACATATTGATAAACCCGGGTAATGGCGAACTAGCCAGTGGACTACATGGCGAAGGCCGGATGGCTGAACCCGAAGAAATAGTTGATTTTATAACAGCAGATCTGAAAAAAGACCTTCCTTTAGTTAATCAAAAAATATTGGTTACGGCAGGGCCAACCTACGAAGCTATTGACCCTGTGCGTTTCATCGGCAACCATTCGTCGGGTAAAATGGGCTTTGCTATTGCAGATGAACTGGCGAAATTGGGTGCTGATGTTATATTAGTCACCGGGCCAACAGCGCAGGTTAGCCATCAGCGGGTTGTTAAACGTGTGGATGTAACGTCCGCAGCGCAAATGCTGGCAGCGTGCGAGCAATATTATGCTGATGCAAAAGCCTGTATCATGAGTGCGGCCGTTGCTGATTATACCCCCGTTAATGTAGCTGACCAAAAAATAAAGAAACAAGGCGAAAATCTTAATATCGAACTAAAAACTACTGTTGATATTTTAAAGACCTTAGGCGAGAGGAAACGCGACGATCAGCTACTGGTTGGTTTTGCCCTTGAAACCAACGATGAGGAACAAAACGCCTTACTGAAACTAAAAAAGAAAAACCTTGATTTTATTGTGTTAAATTCGCTTAACGATACCGGTGCAGGTTTTAAAAGCGATACCAATAAAATAACCATTATAGACCGCGATCTGCAAAAAACCATTTACAACCTTAAAACTAAGGATGAAGTGGCCCGCGATATCTGCAATAAACTTATTGAACTGATAAAAGAATGAAATATATAGGCATTTATATCTTGTTGATCTGTTTAAGCTATACAGCTACCGCGCAAGATCTGAATGCGAGGGTTTCAGTTTTATCCCCGAAAATTCAAAGCACCAATAAGCGGATCTTTGATCAACTGTCGACCGCCATGAAGGATTTTTTGAATGGCCGTAAATGGTGTGCTGACCCTATTTTACCAGAGGAACGTTTTGATTGCAGCTTTGTATTAACTATTACCTCATGGGATGGTAACAGCAGTTTCAGCGGTGAGTTACAGGTACAATCATCAAGGCCGGTATTTAATTCGTCATACACTACCAGCTTGCTCATCGTAAACGATAAGGACATAGATTTTACTTATGACCAGGGGCAAACCATTGATTATACCGACCAAAATTTTACCAGCAACCTGAGTTCGATAATGGCGTTTTATGCTTATACTATTATAGGCATGGATTATGACAGCTTTTCTCGGTTTGGTGGCAGTCCGTATTTTACACTCGCGCAAACAGTGGTTAATAATGCCCAAACATCATCATATAAAGGCTGGAAAGCATTTGATAACAACAATGTAAGCCGCTACTGGCTTGCAGAAAATCTTAACAATAAAACCTATTTATCGTTACGCAGCATAGTGTATGATTATCACCGCAACGGGCTTGATGTAATGGCTGATAATGCGGGCAAGGGACTTAAAGTTATTTCGGGCATATTACCGCAACTTACCCAGGTTGACCGCACCCGCCTCGGTGCCATGTTCCCACTGGTATTTTTTACTGCCAAGAGCGATGAACTGGTATCCATATTCAGCAAAGCCGAACCGCAGGACAGGCTGCAGGCCATGAATATCCTTAACCAGGCTGATCCGGCTAATGGGAATAAGTACCAGGCGTTGCAGAAGTAAAACGGAACCAGAATTAAGAACTAGGATTTATTGGATTTCAAGGATTATCAGATATATACAAATATTTTTTAATCCACGCGTCATTGCGAGGAACGAAGCAATCCCCGACTATGCAAATTGGCCTTATTTATTCGCCCTGTACAGTTAGGGATTGCTTCGTTCCTCGCAATGACGCGTGGTGAATGAAAAACAATCATCTCGCCTGTCACACTTCCAGTTTTCCCGCGTCTATTTGTTAAAAAGTGTGAAATAATTTGCACATACGAAAACTATCGTACATATTTGTACGAAGAAATTCGTAATAGAGAAGAGAAGATGGAAATTAAACCAACAGAAAGCGAACTGGAGATACTGCAGATAATTTGGGAAAAAGGCCAATGCACTGTGCGTGACGTACATGAGGTATTGGAAAAAACCAAAGATGCAGGTTATACCACCACCCTAAAGCTAATGCAGATAATGCACGATAAGGGATTGGTTGAGCGTGATACAACTGCCAAAACACATTTGTATAAAGCCTTAATTACCCGTGAGCAGGCGCAGAATACAGCCCTGGATAAAATTATATCAACAGTATTTAAGGGTTCGGCTTCGCAACTGATCATGCAGGCATTGAGCAGCAAAAAATCATCCAAAGAAGAATTGGATATGATAAAAGAGTATCTGACTAAACTGGAAAAAAACAATTAATAATTAATACCATGATAACGAGCATTCTTATTAACGCCCTGGGCCAGGCAATATTCGAATCATTCGGACAAGCCTTATTGATCTATATCGGTTTGCAATTGTTCTTTCAGTTGTTCCCGGGTATAGGTTCAAATTATAGGTACGATATTAATTATTTAGGCTTAACCATTATCACCTGCTGGTTTTTGGCCAACCTGGTAAAAATATATGTGCATGATGCGGCCCTTCCCCATTACAGCGTGATCCTGTACAACAGTGGCATGATACATGGCACCCAAAACCTGCCTACCCTCTTTCAACAGGTTGAAAGTTTTATTATAAAATATGCCCAATACATTACCGGCCTGTACATGATCGGGCTAATGCTACATTCATTTAAGTTATTGGGCGGATTAGTGAATATCCACCAGATCAGGAAGCAAAAGAATTTGTCGGCAGATCATGAATGGTCGGCTAAGACAAATGAATTGGTTAAAAACCTGGGGATAGTGAAAAAGGTATCGCTCTATTTTTCGGAGCATATCCAAATACCACTTACTATAGGGCATTTTAAGCCGATAGTTATATTCCCGCTGGCGCTTATCAATAACCTGGACACCGACCAGGTAGAAGCAATACTATTACATGAACTGGCCCACGTTAAACGCCATGATTACCTGCTGAACATTTTGCAGTGCATTATGGATACCATTTTATGCTTCAACCCCTTCGCGTGGCTCGTATCAAAAAACATACGGCAGGAACGTGAATATTGCTGCGACGACATGGTGGTTGATGCAGAGTACAACAACTTTACGTATTCTAAAGCGCTGTTCATCATCGCGCAGCAAAATAAACAGAACTATGCGCTGGCCATGGCATCAGCAAATACCAATAAATATCCCTTATTAAACAGAATTAAAAGATTAAACACAATGAAAACGAACGATTCACTCCCAAAATTCCACGTGCTGGTTATTGTGGCAGTTGCTGCTATCGGCGCTTTACTAACCTGGGGAATCCCACAATATAGCGTTGCCAAAACTACAGCCAACAAAATGGCAAAAACTGTAGTCTATCATGTAAGCGTGCCTACTCCACCCCCAGCACCTGCTCCACCGGTATTAGCAATTGAAGTAAAACCAGCCATACCGGCTCCTCCTGAAAAGAAAATGGTATTTCATGTAGATACTGTTGCCGATGTACATATAAATGACACTACCAAGCATACCAAAAAATTCAGCATTGTAATGGAGGATGATAAGGGCAACAAGAAAGAGTATCATTCTGTTGATGAAATGCCTGCCCCTGTTAAAAGCGAATTTTTAAAAGACAATGAAGGATTAGGCAGCCTTGCACCTTTGGACAGCGCACAAATTGCATCTATCAAAGTATTGACCGACAACCCTGCCTTTAGAAAGCAAATGGTTGAGATGAAGGTCCAGATGAACAGGCAGTTCAACAGCCCGCAATGGAAAAAACAGGTAATTGCTATGCAGGTAGAGGCTAAAAAAATGGCCATAAAAGCAAATAGTCCTGAATTTAAAAAAGAGGTTGCCAAAATGCAGATGGAGGCGGATAAAATAAAGATCCAGTTTGATAGCCCCGAGTGGAAAAAGCAGATGGAAGATATGCAGGTTCAGATTAAAGAACAGGCAAACAGTCCGGAGTTTAAGAAACAGATGAAAGACATGCAGATCAAGATAAAAGAGCAATTCAACAGCCCTGAATGGAAGAAACAGGTAAAGGACATGCAAAAGCAAGCTATTATAATCAGCAAGCAGGTTAACAGCAAAGCGTGGAAAGTGCAAGTTGATGCCATGAAGAAACAAAGCGAGGTAATGGCTAAGAAATTCAATGACCCTAAGTTTAAAAAGGAGATGGAAGACATGCAAAAGAAGATACAGATTGAGGTTGACCAGGATATGAAAAAGGCAGATGAGGACACTACAAAGAGCGGAAACTAATAAAGCCTAACAAAGTAATTTGTATTTTAGCGTTCTTATTTTAACGCTATGCTCCAAAGGCTTTCCATTAGTAATTATGCATTAATTGACAATCTCGAGATCAGTTTTGATAAAGGATTAAACATACTTACAGGCGAAACGGGCGCGGGTAAATCTATTATACTTGGCGCCCTTTCCCTTATTTTAGGCGCGCGTGCAGAGAGCCGCTATTTCTATAATCAGCAAAAAAAATGTGTGATCGAGGGTTCATTCAGAATAGAGGGATTTCATTTGAAATCCTTTTTTGAGGATAACGACCTTGATTACGAAACCGAAACCGTTTTAAGGCGCGAAATCTCTGCCGATGGAAAATCGAGAGCCTTTGTAAACGATACCCCGGTAAACCTTACCAACCTGAAAGCCTTAGGCGAAAAACTGATAGATATCCACTCGCAGCATGCTACATTGGAGATCAATGACCCCGATTTTCAATTGCTGGTTGTTGATTCTGTTGCCAAGCATGATGGCTTGCTAAATGACTATCGCACCAAATTCCGGGCTTATAAAAAGTCAATCAGTAAACTACAGCAACTAATTGGGGACAGTGATAAAGCTAAAGCTGATCTGGATTATTACCAGTTTCAGTTTGATGAATTGGAAAAGGCAAACCTTGTTGCCGATGAGCAGGAACTGTTGGAACAGGAATTATATACCCTTAACAACGCTGAAGAAATAAAACGCAATCTTTCAGGAGCAAATTACCTGATGAATGAGGGTGAAACCTGCGCCATATTGCAATTGCGTGAGGCGGGTCATCAGTTATCCACGCTCGAAAAATTTAATCCTGAGATTACCGAACTGCACCAGCGTTTAAACAGCGCTATTATCGAACTAAAAGATATTGCGGTGGAAATTGAAACCATTGAGCAGCGCACGCATACCAATGAACTGCGTGCCGAGGAGATCAATACCCGCCTGAGCCTGATCTATAACCTGCAGAAGAAACACCGTGTAAATACTAATGCAGAGTTATTGCAGATCCAGGATGATCTGTCAGAAAAAATACAACAGGCTGTATTTGGTGATGAAGCGATAGAAAAGCTACAAAAACAACTGGATACTGATAAAAAAGAGTTGGAACAACTCGCTACGGAATTATCTGCCAACCGCACAAAAGTTATCCCGACCATTGAAAAGAATATATTGAGTACGCTTGCAGAGATGGGCATGGGGAATTCGAACTTGAAAATTGAAAATTCAGTTCGAAAGTCGGAAAGTCGGGAAGACGGAAAGTCGCTTTCGGACTTGCGGACTTCCGGACTTGCGGAATCCGGCATCGACAATATCCGTTTTCTTTTCTCTGCCAACAAAGGCCATTCATTGGCCGAAATGAGTAAAGTAGCCTCTGGTGGTGAACTTTCGAGGCTGATGTTGAGTATTAAATCGCTGGTGGCACAAAACACCGCCCTGCCAACCATTATTTTTGATGAGATAGATACAGGTGTATCGGGCGAGGTAGCCAATAAAGTAGGGCAGATAATGGAACACCTGGCCGAAAACTTACAGGTAATTACCATAACCCACCTGCCGCAAATAGCCAGCAAGGGCCAAAGCCATTATTTTGTTTATAAAGATGACGAAGGCGCTATAACTAATACCCGCATTAAGCAATTAAATGAACAGGAACGTGTATTGGAAATTGCCAAAATGCTAAGCGGTGATAAACCGGGAGAGAGCGCTTTGCAAAATGCGAGAGAGTTGTTAGCCAGTTAACAGGTTGGCTTACTGTCAGGCAGCAAGTAACTTACGAAATTTTAAAAATTTCGTAAGTTTGACAATATCGGAACCTAAACACTTATAATGAGTCTTCGCCATATGAGAATCGCATTATTATATTTCCTGTTGCTTACCACAATTACTGTCTCTGCACAGAAAAAAGATGTAACTATCAAAGTTGTACCTATAATAAGAGATACGATCAACTTGCGCGGATATCTCTACCAAAGCGATGGTAAACCTGCAAAGTACTTTTTTATTACCTCAAGCTATAGCCAGGCCGCTTACGTTTATAGTTACAATGTTGATGTGAAGATTCGCGCCATGACGGATACAAATGGCTATTTCGAGTTACATGGCGCAAGGCTGTACGATACCTTAACCGTGGACCATCAACTATTTTATGGCCCACTTCATTATTATAACAGAGGCAGCAGATATATGGTTATATATTTACCTCCGTTAAAAGTTATTGACATAACGCCCGATAAGCCTGTTATAATAGCACGAAAACGTATAAATCCAAAACCAAAGGCAGTATATAATCCAAAATACGATGCCAGCACTATGGATTTTTTGGATGCTCATGTATTACCCAGATATACGGGTGCAGATAGAAACAGTAACAAAAATCAATATGTAGTTTTTGCAGACTCCGTACAAGCACACATTAGTTATCCGGCTAAAGCAATAGCTAATAACATTGAAGGGTTAGTTAAAGTTAGTTTTACTATTGACAGGAACGGCACGCTTGCCTTTAAGCTATTGCAAGGGATTGGTTATGGATGTGACGAGGAAGTGATAAATACTATACGCAACCTATCTGGCTGGATACCCGCAATAGAAGCTGGCAGGCCTATGATTGTTGAACAAACTATTTCTGTTGAATTTAAACTAACTGATAAATAAAACAATGAAAGTTATAATGCAAACTGCAAACTAAAAACTGCAAACTTATTTTATAACTTTACACCCCGATAAACAAAAACTAAAACATGGCTTATAATTTATTAAAAGGCAAAAAAGGAATCATCTTTGGCGCACTGGATGAAAATTCCATCGCCTGGAAAACAGCTCAGCATTGTCATGCAGAGGGTGCCGAAATAATATTAACAAACGCTCCAATAGCTTTGCGCATGGGCACTATCAATAAACTTGCCGAAGAGATCAATGCCCCGGTTATACCTGCGGATGTTACCAGTGCCGAGGATATCACCAACCTTTTTGTAAAAGCTAAAGAACACTTTGGCGGAGGTGTTGATTTTATACTGCACTCGATAGGCATGAGCATTAACGTGCGTAAAAACATTCCTTACACCGAGAACAATTACGATTTCACCCACAAGGGCCTTGATATTTCAGCGATCAGCTTACACCGCGTGTTACAGATAGCTATGAAAGAAGATGCAATTAACGAATGGGGGTCAGTTGTAGCCTTAACTTATATAGCAGGTCAGCGTGTGTTCCCTAGCTATAATGATATGGCCGATGGTAAAGCAATGCTGGAAAGTATAGCCCGTAACTTTGGTTATTTCTATGGCGTTGAGAAAAAGGTACGCATCAATACAGTATCTCAATCACCAACCCGCACAACCGCAGGTTCAGGTGTTAAAGGCTTTGATGGCTTTATTACTTATGCCGAAAAAATGAGCCCGCTAGGTAATGCATCGGCAGATCAATGTGCTGATTATTGCGTGAGCCTGTTCTCTGATCTGACTAAAATGGTTACCATGCAAAATCTTTTCCATGATGGCGGCTTCTCCTTTACCGGAGTGTCACAAGCTGTTATTGAGCAGATGGAGAAAGAATAGTTTGGTGAATAGTGAGTGGTGAGTAGTTACCATTTAAACAGAGAAAGCCCTGATAAAATCAGGGCTTTTCTGTTTGTGTAATTTTTAGCTGTAGCTACTAATCTCCATCAACTAGTCTCTATTCAACTACATTAATTCGACGGAACTAATACAATTTTTGCAGTTAAAGGTGCAGGAGCAGTAATTGGTTTTGTACCATCAGCTGATTGTACAAATAGTTCAATAAACCTTCCGTTGTTGATATAACTGTAATTTACATTGTTATAAACATAAGGAATCTGCTCGTAAGTGTTACCGCCATCAAATGTGAGGTAAACCAGGATACCGTCTGAATTTAAACCAAAATTACTTCCGGTTTTAGGGTAAATATTTACTGTATCAGTTAAGCCATTGCTGTATGCGCCCCAATCACTTGTTTTGATATCAGCATATACAGTTTGGTTTGGTATAACAGCATAATTTTTGGTACATGAAGCCAGTGCTAACACCCCCCCGCCAATTAATAATGAGAATAAGATTTTTTTCATAACGAGATGCTTAAGTTTTCTATATAGACCAAAGTTCCGCAAAAAGGTTTAAATAAGGTTCAAGTTTTTTGTTGCGTTTTTAAAATGAACCGCATTTTTAACATTATTTAACGTTTTTGCAACAATAAAAAATGCCCGTTAAGTTAATAACGGGCACTTTTCAATTAAAGTATTCAATTATTTCTGCTCTTCTTCTTCAGGCTTTTTGTTCTCACCTTTTCTGTCGATGATCTTTATTTCGTTGGTTTCTTTGTCGTAATCCACTTCCATAATATCACCTTCGGTAAGTTCACCTTTCAGTATTTCTTCAGCAATTGGGTCTTCCAAATATTTTTGGATGGCACGTTTTAACGGACGGGCACCAAATTGCGAATCATATCCTTTCTCGGCAATAAACTCCTTAGCGCCAAGGGTAAGTTCAATTTTATAACCAAGGCTGTTAACCCTGCTGAACAGGTAAGCCAGTTCGATATCGATAATCTTGAAGATCTCGTCTTTACCTAAAGAGTTAAACACGATCACATCATCAATACGGTTCAGGAACTCCGGAGCAAAAGCGCGCCTTAAAGCATTCTCAATAACCCCCCTTGAATGTGCGTCAGCCTGGTTGGTTTTGGCATTGGTACTGAAACCTACACCCTGACCAAAATCCTTTAACTGGCGTGCACCAATATTTGATGTCATGATGATGATGGTATTCCTGAAATCAACCTTGCGGCCTAATGAATCAGTTAATTGACCTTCATCCAATACCTGTAACAGTATGTTAAATACATCCGGGTGAGCTTTTTCAATTTCATCCAGCAACACTACCGCGTAAGGTTTACGGCGTACTTTTTCAGTAAGCTGTCCGCCTTCTTCGTAACCCACATAGCCCGGAGGCGCTCCTACTAAACGGGATACCGCGAATTTCTCCATGTACTCGCTCATATCAATCTGTATCAGCGCGTCCTCGGTATCAAACATAAAGCGGGCAAGTTCTTTTGCAAGTTCCGTTTTACCAACACCTGTTGGGCCCAGGAATATAAATGAACCGATAGGTTTTTTAGGATCTTTTAAGCCTGCACGTGTACGTTGTATAGCGCGGGTTAATTTTTTAATTGCATCTTCCTGGCCAATGATCTTTCCACCAATGGTTTCAGACATGTTCAGCAATTTCTGGCTGTCAGCCTGGCCAACCTTTTGTACCGGTATGCCGGTCATCATGGCTACCACTTCAGCAACATTATCTTCGGTTACAGTGTAACGTTTTGATTTTGTTTCAGCTTCCCAAACCGCTTTAGCCTGGTCAAGTTCTTCAAGCAGGTGTTTTTCAGTATCGCGAAGCTTAGCTGCTTCCTCGTATTTCTGGCTACGTACTACTTTATTTTTCTCAACCTTGATCAGCTCAATCTTTTGCTCAATATCCAATATGTTCTGTGGAACATGGATATTGGTTAAGTGAACACGTGATCCTGATTCGTCCAAAGCATCTATCGCCTTATCAGGTAAAAACCTGTCGGTGATATACCTGGTGGTTAAAGTAACGCAGGCATTAATAGCTTCCGGAGTGTAAGTTACACCGTGGTGCTCTTCGTATTTTTCTTTGATCCTGTTCAGTATCTCGATGGTTTCATCGGGAGTAGCAGGTTCAACCATTACCTTTTGGAAACGACGGTCTAACGCGCCATCTTTTTCAATGTACTGGCGGTATTCATCTAATGTAGTCGCGCCAATGCATTGGATCTCTCCACGTGCCAAAGCCGGTTTAAACATGTTCGATGCATCAAGCGAGCCAGAAGCACCACCTGCACCAACTATGGTGTGGATCTCATCGATGAATAAAATTACATCAGGAGATTTTTCCAGTTCGTTCATTACCGCTTTCATGCGCTCTTCAAACTGGCCACGATATTTAGTACCAGCTACTAATGAGGCAAGGTCAAGCGTAACTACGCGTTTGTTAAACAACACGCGTGATACTTTGCGTTGTACAATGCGCAGTGCCAAACCTTCGGCAATTGCTGATTTACCTACGCCTGGCTCGCCTATTAAAATAGGGTTGTTCTTTTTACGGCGCGATAAGATTTGCGATACGCGTTCAATTTCTTTTTCACGGCCTACAATCGGGTCAAGGCGGCCATCTTCAGCTGCTTTTGTTAAATCGCGGCCAAAGTTATCCAGCACAGGTGTTTTTGATTTAATGTCGGATACTTTTTTAGGCTGACTAAAAGAGTCATCTTCCTTAAATTCATCTTCACCCCCTGTAGGTGAGCCGGGCATTTCGTCGGTCACATCATTTTTGTGTGATTCAACTTCACCCTTAAATATTTCATAGTTAACATTAAACTGCATTAGTATCTGCGATGCAATGTTATCTTCATCACGCAAAATAGACAGCAGTAAATGCTCAGTACCAATTACATCACTTTTAAATATCTTAGCTTCAAGGTAAGTTATCTTCAATACTTTTTCTGCTTGTTTAGTTAATGGGATGCTTCCGATATGTACATTAGTGCCTATTGTGCCCTTCACGGCGTCTTCAACGGCGCGGCGCAATTTGGCGGTATCAACGGTTAACTCTTTAAGTAGTTTAATAGCTACACCGTCTCCATCGCGTATTAAACCGAGTAAAAGGTGTTCTGTTCCAATATAATCATGCCCAAGACGTAAAGCCTCTTCCCTGCTATATTGAATAACATCCTTAACCCGCGGCGAAAATTTAGCTTCCATATATACCTTTCTAATTTTGTACGACACTAATTTAATAAATTGTTTTATTAATAGTGGCGTGTTTGTTTACACTTATCAACAATATTGTTGCCAACTTTTACAACTATAATAAAACAGACATTATTATGATGCGCAATCTATTATTTTAGTTACCATTCAAAGAATTTTTATTAACAAAAACATTTACAAACACGTTTTTTGACAATGTTTCAATAAGTTATACATTTTCGAGTATAATTACCTTAAATAGTTTAACCGTTGACGCATTATTTTCCCCATTTGCGCCAAATGTGGAATGCTTTATACAGCAGTATGACATTAAGGCATAAACACTACTGCCATAATAAACCACATATATTTATATATACGTAAGAAGTAAGCGAAATGATCTATTCAGAGTGAAATATTTATTCGATGTTAACAGTGTATAAAGATATCTGTCGATTACCCGCTCTAATGCTAATTAATTTAAGGCTTTACCCGTTGTAAATTATCCATATTAATAGATATTTGCCTTTATAAAATATTAGTAATGGCAGACGAGAAGATCATATTTTCAATGGCCGGGGTTAGCAAGATCTATCCCCCGCAAAAAACAGTATTAAAGAATATTTACCTGTCGTTTTTTTATGGTGCCAAAATCGGCGTTATAGGTTTGAACGGCTCGGGTAAATCATCACTATTAAAAATTATAGCAGGCATTGATAAAACCAATATAGGCGAAGTTGTTTTTTCACCCGGATATACCGTTGGCTACCTGAGCCAGGAGCCGGAACTGGACCCTGATAAGACTGTACGCGAAGTGGTTGAAGAGGGTGTAAGCGAGATAACCGCTCTTTTGAAGGAATACGAGGAGATCAACGAGAAATTTGGTTTGGAGGAGTATTACAGCGATGGCGATAAAATGGATAAGCTGATGACCCGCCAGGGTGAACTGCAGGATAGAATTGATGCCGTAAACGCCTGGGAACTGGATACCAAACTGGAACGTGCTATGGATGCGCTGCGTTGCCCCGAGCCAGACACCAAAATAGCTGTACTTTCGGGTGGTGAGCGTCGCAGAGTGGCGTTATGTCGTTTATTGTTGAAAGAACCGGATGTTTTATTGCTTGATGAGCCTACCAACCACCTGGATGCGGAATCTATCGATTGGCTGGAGCAGCACCTTAAACAATACAAAGGCACTGTTATAGCCGTAACCCACGATCGCTACTTCCTGGATAATGTGGCTGGATGGATATTGGAACTTGACCGTGGCGAAGGTATCCCATGGAAGGGCAATTACTCATCATGGCTGGATCAGAAAGCAAAACGCCTGGCACAGGAAGAGAAAACTGAAAGTAAACGACAGAAAACTTTGGAGCGTGAGTTGGAATGGGTGCGCATGGGGCCAAAGGGCCGTCATGCTAAATCAAAGGCACGTTTATCCAATTATGATAAATTAGCATCGGAGGAAACTAAGGACAGGGAAGAAAAACTGGAACTGTTCATTCCACCGGGCCCACGCTTGGGTAACATAGTTATTGAGGCTACCGGGGTAAGTAAATCATATGGTGATAAATTATTGTTTGATAACCTGAGTTTTAGCTTGCCACCGGCGGGTATAGTTGGTATTATCGGCCCCAACGGTGCAGGTAAAACTACCTTGTTCCGCCTCATTACCGGGCAGGACCAGCCTGATGCAGGTACTTTCCGTGTAGGTGAAACGGTAGCTTTAGGTTATGTAGACCAGATGCATGACGACCTAGACCCTAATAAATCTGTTTGGGAAAACGTTACAGGCGGTTTGGAAACCATTATGGTGGGCAACCGTCCACTAAACTCACGTGCTTATGTATCCCGCTTTAACTTTAACGGTGCCGATCAGCAAAAGAAGGTTGGTGTGCTATCAGGCGGTGAACGTAACCGGGTGCATTTATCCATCACACTAAAAAAAGGCTCGAACGTATTGCTGCTGGATGAGCCCACCAATGATATTGACGTAAACACATTACGTGCATTAGAAGAAGCGCTTGAAAACTTCGGCGGCTGCGCTGTAGTGATCAGTCACGACAGGTGGTTCCTTGATAGGATATGTACACACATCCTGGCATTTGAAGGTAATTCACAGGTATATTTCTTCGAGGGGAATTATTCGGATTATGAAGAAAACCGGAAGAAACGTTTAGGGGATATTGCTCCGAAGAGAATCAAGTATAAGAAGTTGACGGTGTAGAAATATTACATTAATACCGTCATGCCGAATTTATTTCGGCATCTCATCAGATGAATAGCCCGCATGATGTACACATATCTTGTGGGATCCTGAAACAAGTTCAGGATCCCACTGATCTTATAAAAGCAAAAGCCACTCAATTAAGTGGCTTTTGCTTTTAGTTCCAACTGGCTTAAGTCTGCGACTTAAGCGCACAAATCGAGAAAGTTTGCAACTTTCTTATTCCCAAACATCATTAATCACAGCAGCACTCTGCTTATCATCAGCCGGCAATTTAAACAGGGCCTCAATGGTATGCAACACATTATAATGGGTAATATGCTCACTGTATTTACCGGTTTTAACATGCGCGCCATAAAAAATGGTGGGGATTTGATTGGCAGATGTACGACTGTCATCCTCATCAAAGGTTACTATAAGCAGGCTGTCATGCGTTTTGGCCCATTCGGCGTATTTGGCAATGTTTGCTTTTAACCATTTATCGCCGCGTTGTATGGCTGCCGCATCTCCCGGCGCGCCTATATTGTGCATGTCGTTATCCATATCGGGGATCACAAAGGCCAGGGTGGGCAGTTTGTTGTAGTCGGTTGGGAAAGCTGTCATGGGCTGACTAAGCGATGCCGGAAAATTATTCGGTCCTTTTCCCTGCCAGTTTACCCATGGGCAATGTTTACGACCGTAAAGTGCCTGCCCTGTAAGTGTACTGGTTTTATAATAGCATGGCAAATAACCAACAGAGGGCATGGTTTGCGCAAAACCTTTAAAGGTAAACCCTTTGCTGATCAATGCTGCGCCAAGGTTTGGTGTGGTGAATGTTTTACCCTCAAGACATTCATCGGCAACCACACCTTGTTGTCCACCTGAGAACAACGCGATATAATTTGCCTGACTAGGGTGCGTTACGCCATGCGAATCGGTAAACAAAGCACCATGTTCCGAAAGCCAGCTGATGTACGGGGAATTAGGCGACCCGATAAGCGCGTCATAATTATGATTTTCTTCAACCACAACAATCACATGCTTATAGGTGGGGGTTGCCGCTGACGGCTTATAATTAACAAACGACAAACATGCCAACGCGGCTAAAGCCGGTAATGCTAAAAGGTATTTCATTATTTAAACAGATAGTTATACAAATGCAATAATAAACCATTCAATCATGATTTATTATTGCTGTATTAATATTGTTACCACCCTTCTCAACTACTGGCTTAAGTCTGCGACTTAAGCCCACACACAGATCAGGAAAGTTTATAACTTTCCTACCAAACCTTAACCTGCGCACTATCTGGCCTGTACATTTTATTGCCGGGCTTTACATTAAATGCTTTGTAGAACGATGGCATGTTACTCATTGGCCCATTGGTACGGTACATTGGCGGCGAGTGCGGGTTGGTATTGATATCCATCCTTACCGCTTCATCGCTTTTTTTCATGCGCCATACCTGCGCCAGCGACAGGAAGAAACGCTGATCGGGTGTGAAACCGTCAATTTTTGTATCGCTTTTACCTTCGGGCGTTCTTTTAAAAGCTTCGTAGGCAATGGCCATGCCGCCATTATCTGCCAGATTTTCACCTTGGGTAAGACTGCCGTTTACATGTACATTGTTTAAAACTGTGTAGCCATTATACTGGTTTATCAATACCTGCACACGTTGTTTAAATTTAGCCGCATCTTCGGGTGTCCACCAGTCCTTCAGGTTACCATCTTTGTCATATTGGCGGCCCTGGTCGTCAAAACTGTGGGTCATTTCGTGGCCTATTACTACGCCAATGGCACCATAATTAATGGCATCGTCGGCATCCTTATCAAAAAATGGGAACTGCAATATCCCGGCAGGAAACACGATCTCGTTGCTATAGGGGTTGTTATAAGCATCAACTGTTGATGGTGTCATTCCCCACTCTGTTCTATCAACCGGCTTGTTGATCTTTTTTAACTCTTCATTATAATTATGTTTGGAGATGGATTGCATATTCTGGTAATAAGCGTCCTTGCTGATGCTCACGTCATCATAATTTTTCCATTTATCCGGGTAACCTATTTTCTTGGTGAATTTGGCCAGTTTTTCAAGCGCTTTTTGTTTGGTCGCAGGGCTCATCCAATCGAGTTTTTCAATACGCTCTTTATAAACAGCCTGCAGGTTATTAACCAAATCGAGCATCCGTTTTTTGGCATCAGGCGGAAAATATTTGGCTACATATAACTGGCCCAGTAGTTCCCCAAGTCCGTTATCAATCACTTCAACCATATCGCGCCAGCGTTCTTTCTGTTGTTTCTGTCCGTTTAATACCTTACCATAAAACTCGAAATGCGCATCCCGGAAAGGCTTGCTTAATAATGATGAAGATGCATCCAACGTCATAAAATCAAGCTTATCTTTCCAAGCGTTGATGGGTTGTGTTTTCAGCAGGTTATCAAGTGCGATATAATATTTAGGCTGCCCAACCAACACGGTATCCGTATGGATATTCATCAGCGACAGCACATGTTCAAAACCGACATCAGGGATCTGCTTCGCGAAATCTTTCACTGCGAACTTATTATAGTTCTTTTGCGGGTCGCGCAGTTCGGTAGGTGTTAAATGCGATTGGGCGATGGCTGTTTCCAGTTTTAATATACCAGCTGCTTTTTTAGCTGCAGTTGCCGCATCAACACCTGTTAAGGTAAACAGCTTGGTAATGTAGGTAACATAAGCCGCGCGTATTTTCACTGAAGCGGAATCGGTATTGAAATAATAATCACGTTCAGGTAGTTCAAGGCCGGTCTGGTCAAAATGGGCAACATTCATCTTGCTGTTCTTATCATCCGGCGCAGTGTAAAAGCCAAACAGATATCCGTCGCCATCATTAAATGAACTTGCTGACAGATCTATCAACTGTTTATAATCCTTTACAGCGTCAATTTTCGCCAGTAATGGCTTCACCGGTTCATAACCTAATTTATCAATAGCAGTCGTATCCATACCACTCAGGTACAGATCGCCAACTTTTTGTTCTTTGCTGTCTTTCGGGTTATCCTGTTTGGATACATCTTCCAATATCTGGTGCAGTTGCTTGCGGTTCTCTACCGTCATGCTGTACATACCACCCCAGCCGGTTTCCGATGGCGGGATCCTGGTGTTCTTTAGCCAGGTGCCATTGGCGTATAGGAAAAGGTTATCGGCAGGATTTACGGTGGTATCCATGCCCGATTTATCAAAAAATACGGTGCGTTTCGGCACTTCGGATGATTGGTCTTTAGGTTGATGACTGCAGGCTGTAAGTATCAGTAATGGCAAGGCTGCCGATACCCATTGTATAGTTTTCATGCTGTTATAATTGAGGCAGTTAAATAAAAAGCAAAGTACATAATAGCTGTGATATGTTAATAAATGCGACTAAAAATATATTCGGAACACCTTTTTGAGTATAACGTGTTGATATAGTGCTAAATGTTAACAAATAAATGACACCCTTTTAACGTTAATGTGAAAGCTTATAGCTTATTTTTATAAACCTGAAAATCAGGTTGTAACAAATTAACTTAAATCAATTTTTATGACCTGGAGAAAATTTAGTGGTGAGATCATTCAATTACCCATTATTGAAGAGGTTGAACGGGCTATTGAACGGGAAAGTTTGCTCGGCAATAAGCTTAAAGTTTGTATCGGTACCGATTCGCAGGTAAAGGGTAATGTTACCGATTTTGCCACAGTTATTGTTTTTTTGCGCGAGGCCCGCGGCGGCTTTATGTTCATCCACCAGGAACGTACTTCACAAAAAATGAGTATTAAGGAACGTATGCTTTCTGAAGTACAAAAATCGATCGACATTGCTTACAGGCTTTGCGATCTGCTCGATCTGTACGATGTAGACCTGGAAGTACATGCCGACATTAATACCAATCCGATGTTTAAATCGAACCAGGCTTTGCACGAGGCTATGGGTTATATTTTAAGCATGGGTTTTGTATTTAAGGCCAAGCCCGAAGCGTTTGCGAGTTCTTATTGTGCTAATAAAATAGTACAGTAATCCGATTTAATTTTAGCTGATGTTTTTTATCTTGCGAAAAACATCGCTATGAAAAAAGTATTCTTGCTTTTGCTGGTAATCTTTGCCCCTTTTTTAAGCCGGGCACAGCAACCCGACTCCACCACTCACAACAAAGTAGGCGACCCCGCCCCAAACTTTACCTTCCATCCTGACAAAGAAAAAACAGCCACTTTAGCCGATTATAAAGGCAAAATTATTGTAATAGATTTTTGGGCCACCTGGTGCCCGCCATGCCGCATGGAACTGCCGCGTGTACAAAAAGAGATCTGGGATAAATATAAAGACAACCCCAAATTCGCGCTTTTTGCTTTCGACCGTGGTGAGGACTGGGACAAAACTTTGCCTTTTAAAGAAAAAAATAAATACACTTTCCCAATGATTCCTGACGCGGATAAGAAGATTTATAATCTTTATGCCACGCAATATATACCACGTACCATTGTGGTTGATGAAAGCGGGAAAATCATTTACCAATCCATCGGTTATGATGAAAAGGACTTTAAAGAACTACTGACTTTATTAGAGGCTAAACTAAAATAATCAAGATCGCCTGTAACTTCTGTTATTAGTGGCAGACTAAATACATATGAGCATACAACCACTTAGATTTTTATTTGCAGCGTGCATGCTGGCCAGCACTGCCACTTACGCGCAGCAGGAAAATGTTGATACCGCAGTTTTCAATAAGATCAGGAAAGCTGAACTGACAAACTCGCATATACCACAAATAGCGCATTATATGACGGATGTTTGCGGACCGAGGCTTACCGCTTCGCCGGGTTATAACAGGGCATCCAACTGGGCGGTGGAAACCATGAAACAATGGGGCCTGGCAAATGCCGCCCGCGAACCATGGGGCACATTTGGCAAGCAGTGGGAACTGCAGGATTTCAGCCTGACCATGAAAGTTCCTTATCCGCAACCTTTGCGGGCTTATGCCATGCCCTGGAGTGCAAGTACCAATGGTACGGTACAAGGCGAGGTAGTGGTTATATCATCGTCACAACAAGCCGATACGGTATACGTTGCCAAACATGCACCTGAATGGAAAGGCAAGTTTGTACTGGTAGCCGGCAGTGCTGTTAATACTAAAGAAAACTTTAAACCTTCTGCAACCCGTTTAACCGATTCTGCATTGGCTAATATGGATGATGAGGATATGCTTGCCCCATCTTTGATCACTTTTTATAAAGCATACCTAAAAAGGCTTACCGCGAGTGACAGGCTGATGAAAGATGCTGGCGTACTTGCTTTTATTAGTTCAACCAGCGCCAACAGTATAAACGGAGGTGTTTTTGTACAGGCGTTCGGCGCTCATAAATTATCTAACCCGGTAATAGTGCCGCAAGTAAGTATGGCGCTTGAAGAAGGACAACGCATTAAGCGCCTTATAGCCTCGGGCCATCGCGTTGAACTGGCCATGAACCTGGTAGGCAAAAGCTACAACGATGACCCTAAAGGTTATAACGTTGTTGCTGAGATACAGGGTACCGATCCTAAGCTTAAATCGCAACTGGTTATGCTGGGCGGTCACCTTGATTCGTGGGAGGCTGCTACCGGGGCAACTGATAATGCCGCAGGCAGTGTAGTTATGATGGAGGCTATGCGATTGATAGATTCGCTGCACTTAAAACCTAAACGTACCATCCGTATAGCTTTATGGGGCGGTGAGGAAGAAGGCATACTGGGATCATTCGGTTACGTGAATAATCATTTTAGGGATAAAAATACTTATGCATTAAAGCCTGAACAAAGCAAGGTATCAGTTTACTTTAACTTAGATAACGGTACGGGTAAGATAAGGGGCATATTCGCGCAGAATGATACCGCTGTGAAACCAATATTTGATAAATGGTTCGCGCCATTTGCTGATCTGGGCGCAAGTACCGTTACACTTAAAAACTCCGGCTCTACGGATCACCTTTCGTTCGATTGGGCGGGTATACCGGGTTTTGAGTTTATACAGGACCCGATAGATTACGAAGGCCGCACGCACCATACCAACCTTGATGATTACGACCACCTGCAAATAGAGGATCTGAAACAAGCGGCTATAATAGTTGCGGCATTTGTGTACCAGGCCAGTATCCGCCCTGAGATGCTGCCCAGAAAGCCATTGGTAAAAGAAGCATTTTTCTTCGACGCATTTTAATCACAATGGAACAAATAACGATAAGAACAGCCACAATAAACGATCTTGACACCCTGCTGCGATTTGAGCAGGGTGTTATTAAGGCTGAACGCCCTTTTGATGTTACTATAAAAGACGGGCACGTAAACTATTATGATATTGTACACCTGATAGAAGCCCCGCATATAGAAATTGTAGTAGCTGAATCCAACAATGAAATTATTGGCTGCGGTTATGCCCGTATTGAAGATGGGCGCATCTATTTAAAACACAAGCAGCATGCCTATTTAGGTTTTATGTATGTCGATCCGGCGCATCGTGGTAAAGGAGTTAATAAACTGGTTATCGACTCACTGACAAAATGGGCCATCAGTCAGAATATAACTGAACTCCGTTTGGATGTGTATGATGAAAATGCCCCTGCAGTTCGTGCTTATGAAAAGGTGGGTTTTGCTAAACACCTGGTGCAAATGCGTAAGGGCGTTTAAAATGATTGTTTTACTGTATTAAACAAAACAATAAGCCCTTTTCCCGCTTATACTTAAGTGAAGACATACCATAAGAAATTTGAGCAGTACCTCCCTATTCCATTAGCCGAAGCCTGGAACTTTTTTTCATCACCCGTTAATCTGTCAAAGATTACTCCACCACAAATGAAGTTCGTGGTGACTTCGGACTATGATGAAAATACCAAGATGTACCCCGGTATGATCATCACGTACAAGATCACTCCCCTATTCGGCATAAAAATGAACTGGATGACGGAGATAACTCACGTAAAAGAAAACGAATATTTTGTTGATGAACAGCGCTTCGGCCCATACGCCCTATGGCACCACCAGCATCACTTTAAAGAAGTTAAAGGAGGCGTATTAATGACCGACCTGTTAAACTATGCTATACCTTACGGAGTAATAGGCCAGTTTGCCAATAATATATTGGTTGAAAAACAGATCAATAATATTTTCGCCTATCGTACGCAAGAGGTTATTAAGCTATTCGGGAAGTTTGTTAACAGAGACTAGTTACGGTGAGTTGTTGGTAGTGAGTTGTCAGTGGAAAACATCAAACTACTCACAATTAACTATCGACTATTCACGGTGATTTATGAGTGGGCAGCAGCAAACTACTCACCACTCACAACTGACCATTCACCACCCTATTTCGGATGATAATTAGACTCACTTAATATTTTTTGCGCATCTGTATCAGCCATTAATTGCGGCAGTGTAATTTCGGGGTGCTTATCCATGTATTTTCTTACTATCTGCCAGCCGGTCCATATACCCAGTTTAGGTGCCGATTCATTCTTTTCGCCCAGGCCCGGGGTGAATGGGGCCACGGTTACAAACATCTGGATTTTATGATAATCAGTTTCGTACAATAAATTCTGGTCTAAAAAATAGGCCCAAATATTGCCTTCAAACCCTGTACACCATTTCAATTGCTTATCGGTGTATTGTATTTTAACCGAATCAGGCTCGTCAGGTAAAACCTGATCCATCATGTACATGATCTTGCCATTATAGATCATTTTGGAGAGCAGTGTGCCATTATCATCATTTTCCGGAAACATATCTTCACGTATTACGCCTTCAACAACACGTGGTGCTATATTATCCGGTGTAAAATTGCGCGACAGGTAGTGTGGGTACGCCTTTGTTAAAGCCGGGTAAAACCGTGAGTTTGCACCCAAAAAAAGATCCAGCCCAACTGCAAAATAGCCATCTCCAATGGCTGTTGGTGTTTCAAAACCCGAGAAATAAGCATATACCTTGGGCAGTTTCTCTTTCGGGAAATAATATTTTATGCGCCTGAAGGCATCAGTTAACGCAGCATTTTGCGCATCTAAATTCGGGTAAACCGAATCTACATCATGCTTCAAATCCTGGTAAGGCTTGCCTTTAAATACATCGCGCAGGGTTTGAAAATAGGCAGTATCCGTTATCTTACCGGCCTGTAATATCTGTTCCACAAAATCCTTGTAAAACATACCGTATTTATTGATCATGAAAAGCGACTGCTGTTTCATGGGTTTTACTTCCAGGGCATTAAAATCCTTATCGAAACGTTCTATAGTTACATTAACAGGTATATTGCTTACATCTACTTTTTTATGACGGTTACAAGACGCAAGTAGCAAGCTGATTGAAAAAATTAGGTAAATTTGCTTTTTAATGTTTGGAGTAGCGATCATTTTTATACTTTGAGCAAAATTAAGTTTTTTCTTCACTATCTATTCATACAATGAAAATTGCATTAGCCCAGCTAAACTATCATATAGGTAACTTTGAATCGAATACCGCCAAAATCATCGATAACATTAACAAAGCAAAGCAAAATGGCGCCGACCTGGTAGTATTTGCCGAGTTATGTGTATGCGGGTACCCCTCACGTGACTTTTTGGAGTTTGATGAGTTTATCGATCTATGCGATCAATCGGCCCAAAAAATAGCGGCAGCCTGTAGCGATATGGCTTGCATCATCGGCATCCCTACCCCAAACAATGATTCCGAAGGTAAAGACCTGTGGAACTCCGCCTATTTTATTGAGAACGGCGAGATAAAAGCCAAGGTTAATAAGGCGCTGCTGCCGAACTATGATATTTTTGATGAGTACCGTTACTTTGAGCCATCAACACAGTTTAGCTGTATTAATTTTAAGGGGCACCGCATAGCATTAACTATCTGCGAGGATCTGTGGAACAACATTGAAAACCCGCTGTATATTACCCGGCCAATGGACATCCTGATTGAGCAGCAACCCGATGTAATGATAAATATTGCCGCTTCGCCGTTTGCCGTAAAGCACGATGATGAGCGTATTGATATTTTGCGTGATAATGCCAGCCGATATAATTTACCCCTGTTTTATGTAAACCAGATAGGAGCGCAAACAGAACTTATTTTTGATGGCGGATCGTTAGTATTTGACAAGACCGGTAAACTGGTTGATGAACTGCCTTATTTTGAAGAAAGCCTCACCTATTATACTTTAGAAAAAGATGCAGAAATTACCCTGCACCAACCTGCAACCTTAAAAGCCGAACGCCCTGCTGATATTGAACAGATACACCAGGCAGTTATATTAGGTATAAGGGATTATTTTTATAAATCAGGGTTTAGTCGTGCAATACTGGGGCTATCGGGCGGGATAGATTCTGCCGTAGTATGTGCTTTGGCTGCCGAGGCTTTGGGTGCTGAGAATGTAATGGCGGTATTATTGCCGTCGCGCTTTTCATCAGATCACTCTCTGAAAGATGCAGAGGATCTGGTGAAGAACCTGGGTTGCAAACACGAGATCATCGCCATAAAAGATGTTACCGAAGCGTTTGAAACTGCATTATCGCCACAGTTCCAGAACCTGCCTTTTAATATAGCTGAAGAGAACATACAATCGCGCAGCAGGGCCATTTTGCTGATGGCGATGTGCAATAAATTTGGCTATATATTACTCAACACCTCTAACAAAAGCGAGGCAGCCGTTGGTTATGGCACTTTGTATGGTGATATGTGCGGTGGTATATCCGTAATTGGCGATGTATACAAAACACAGGTTTTTGAACTGGCCCGCTACATTAACCGCGAGCGTGAGACCATTCCTGAGAACTCTATCATTAAACCACCATCGGCCGAATTAAGGCCTGGTCAGAAAGACAGCGATTCATTGCCTGAATATGATATACTGGATAAGATCATCGCTGAATATGTAGAGAATCGCCGTTCGTCAGGAGATATTATAAAAATGGGGTATGATGAGCAAACCGTTCGCCGCACCATTAAGCTGATTAATTTAGCTGAACATAAGAGGTATCAAACGCCACCTATTTTAAGGGTATCGTCAAAAGCGTTTGGTATGGGGCGAAGGATGCCTATTGTTGGGAAGTATTTGTCGTAAAATTCCTATGTCATGCTGAACTTGTTTCAGCACCTCACAGGACTTAGCTTGTGAGATCCCGAAACAAGTTCGGGATGACAGTATCTATAAATTTTATTGTAGAGACGCAAAATTTTGCGTTTCTACGGGGAATTACGTGCTATTTGCTTTTACCCCTGGTAAACAAACTTATACCCTATCCCCCTAACCGTTTGCAGGTATTGCGGAGAATCAGCATTGGTTTCGATCTTTTTACGGAGGCGCACGATGTGCATATCAAGGGTACGGGTGTTTACATCGGCGTTGTAGCCCCAAACTTCCATCATCAGTTCTTCACGGTTTATTACCTTGTTCTGGTTTTTCAGGAAGTATAACAGGATCCTGTTCTCCAGTATGGTAAGTTCAATTTTGCGACCGTCTTTTATCAGCAAGTGGGTATTTGGCAAATGCTCCATATTGGCAAATCGGTACGATTCAGATTTTTCACTGTTCAGCGAAAATTTGATCTTGTTATCAATCATCGCCACCAAAACATCCATGTTAAAGGGTTTGGTAATATAATCGGATACGCCAAAGTTGTAGGCCTCAATTTTATCTATATCCTGCCCTTTGGCGGTCATCATAATGATGAGTTTATCAAAGCCTTTGGCACGTACATTTGTACAAACCTCTGAGCCTTGTTTACCGGGCATCATCCAATCGAGCAATACGATGTCGGGGTGCTCAGTTAGTATAATATTTTCGGCTTCATCGCCATTACTGGCTTCCAATACTTTATAACCTTCCGATTTCATACGTTCAGCAACCAAAAAACGCAGGTTTTCATCATCTTCAGCCAGCGCGATCTTTATTTCTCTGTTCATATTTTAATTATCATTTGGCAGCGTAACAATAAACTCCGATCCATGATCGATCTTGCTGTTTACTGTTATCTCCCCGTCCATAAAATTAACTAACTCTTTACAAAATGCCAAACCAAGGCCAACGCTTCCGTTTTGATTATACTGGTTCTCTATCCTGTAAAATTTATTAAATATATTGTTTAATTCGGTCTTTGGTATACCTATTCCCTTATCTGCAAATGAAAATACAATGCCCTTTTTAGTACCGGTAATACTTACATGCAATTCTTTTTTCTGCGGATGCGAATACTTGTAGGCATTCTCTATCAGGTTCTGAAATATGCTCCCTAATAACACCGGATCAGAGAAAATAGTATCAACATTATTTATTTTGGCATCCAGCTTAAAGTCTGCATATTTCATCTTAAAGCTTTCAATATACCGCTTAACAAACTCCCTAATATCTATCTCTTCTTTTTTTATGTTGATAGACTTATTCTCCAGTTGCGTAAACGACAATAGCTTGGTCATCAGGTCATTCAGCTTGTCTGCTTCCTCATCTAAAATCTTACCGTAATGTTTAAGTTGCCTTTCAGATAACTCGCCCCCTCCCCTTAAGTTTGAGCCTGCAATTTTTATTACACTTACCGGGGTTTTAAACTCATGTGTAAAGTTGTTAATAAAATCATATTGCAGTTTAAACAAACGCAGGTTGATCTTTAAATTACGATAGATGAGGTAACCTATCAGCATTAAAAAAAGATAGATGAGTATAATTGTACCGCCAATAGGCATAAAACGGCGGTTACTTTCGGCAGTAAGGTATCCATTAGCCGATTTAAAGTATAATTTATAATTTGAGAACGCGCCCGGGAAAGCTACCTCAGTAGTTATATTATTACCGGGGGCATTGTCGAGCGGATAATATACAACAGGCTTAATAGATATGCTTTGGTATAATTCCTTATGCGAGTTTCTCACCTTCAGCATATAAGGGTCGAGCAAAAAGGTCATCATATTTTGCTTGTAGGCAACGCCGGGGTGTATATGCTGCTGCAGGTCGCGGTAGATCTTCACATCTTCGCGGCGCAGAATGTTCATATAACTTATTTTATCGGGCTTAACATCGTAAAATGCCTTCACAATTTCGTCGGGCGTTGGTTGCCTGGTCGTATCTGAGTTAGCTATATAACCATTCAGTTTAATAGCCATATCCCGAAAATCTTCACTATTGCTATCATTTCCCTTTTGGATACCAACAACACCAGCATTTTTAAGCTGATACTGATAAACAGATTTTATAGCAATATCAAGGTTATTACCATCCTTTATAGCCTGTTGTTTATTGCCTATAGTTACCTCGTAGAAGTTAACTTTCCTGACGAATGGATAGGTGTGAAAAACCGTGCTTGAATATTTAGCCGCAGATGCAAAAGTAAGGTAACCCTGGTATAAAGTTATTTCGGGTATCTTATTCAGAAAAAAATCATCGTATGGTTTGATAGTTTCATCCAGTACATCAATCTTTTTCGATGCAAACTCATTTTCTACATATTTTGAGGTAAGGTTGTAGGATATCACCAGCGCTATTACCAGCGTTACCGATATCAGCACCATAAAGACGATGATCAATGAAAAGTTTTTGCGGTATACGCCTTTATGTAGTTTCATGCCAACATGAGGATCATGGTTTAACCCGCATATTATTATCCAGGAATTTTTCTATTTCGCTGTACATTTGCATCCTGTTGTGCTCGCTTCTGAATACGGCCCGTTCATTATCCTTTAAAAAATAATATACCGGCACATTTTGCTTGCGCAATTCTATAACAAACTGATTTAACTCGCTAATGTTTGCACGCGGGTCCTTAGCCCCCTGGAAGATAAGCAAAGGAACCTTTATTTTATCGGTATGAAACACAGGCGATATGGCCCGAAGCTGATCAGCATCGGTTTCGGGGTTACCCACCATTTCGTACATCATTTGTAACGATGGCCTGAAGTATGGCGGCGCATCCTTAATGTAAGTAAAAAAGTTAATGAGTCCATACTGCACTATAGCGCAATTATACAAGCCGGGGTGGAACGACACGCCATACAGTGCCGAAAAACCGCCAAAGCCACCGCCAAATATGGCTATCTTTTTAGGGTCGGCGGTTTTATTTTTGATGAGCCAGTTTACACCGTCGGTAATATCCTGCTGTATTTTGCCGCCTACCTGTTTAAAACCCGCGCTGTGAAAAGCCTTCCCATACCCGGTTGAGCCCCGGTAATTCACCTGGAACACTGCATATCCCCTGTTAGCCAAAAATTGCACCTCGGGGTTATATCCCCAGGTATTACGGCTCATAGGCCCGTATGGCCAGTCGTGCGGCATTACTACTACCGGTAAGTTTGTTGTATCGCCACCTTTTGGTACGGTAAGATAACCTTTTATAAGTGTGCCATCACCCGCTTTATAGGATATAGGCCGCATGGGGCATAGATCCGCAGCTTTAAGGCTTGGGTTTATATCACCCAGTTTAGTGAGTTTATCAGTGGTAATATCGTGCAAATAAAACGAGCCTGGGCAGCAATCGGTATATATGCCTATTATAAATTTATTTTCGGCGCTATCCCTATCAATTATCCGTATTTGGTCGCCTTTAAATCTTGCTTTTAAAGTATTATAAATCCGTTCGCCTGTTGTATCAAAAAAATGGATCTGCGGGCGGTCTTCATCCCATGAGGCAAACTCAAGGCGATGTTTATTTTTTGAATATTCAACATTTACTATATCTGCCTTGTCAGTAGCGTATACAACTTTTTCTTCTTTACCATCTTCCGCATTTATTTCCACCAGCGCGGTTTTATCGCGGTTAATGTTCGATAGCGCGTAGAAATAATTCTTATCACCGGTAAACGCTATTGGCATTACGTGATCCTTAAAATTATTTACAATGATCTTTTTAAACGGTGTATTATCGTTCGGCCTATACAGTATGGTTTCATCAACACCGTCTGATGCTTTAACCAGCCTGATCTTACCATTTTGATCAGGAAACCATTCGGTTAAGTTCCCCGGGTTGATCAGGTATGGCTTCAGTTCCCCGGTTTTAATATTCAGTTTATAAATATCAAAATAACTCGGGTTACGTTTATTCATACCAATGGTAATGATATCCGGTTCCATGCGGCTGCGGCTCAGGATCCGGATCTTTACTTTACTTTCAGACAAGATGGGCCTTACCTTTAAAGTAGCCAGGTCAAGCGCGAAAAGTTTAAATTCATCAGCCGTAACTATATCCTGACTAAAAATGATCTGGTTATCGAAGGTCCAGAAATAATCGCGTACCGAATAACCCTCAAAACCAGTAGCCATTTGTTCTTTACCATCAGCCAGCGATTGTATAAAAAGGTTTTGCCTTTCTTTATATGGTTTAAAATAGGAAACGTATTTGCCATCGGGCGAAATTTTAAAGAAACTCTTTTGCGGTGTTTTAAAAAAGTCGCTTATAGGTATCTCAGCCGGCTTATTCCTTAAGCAGGAAGACAAACCGGTAGCTATACCCAGTATTAAAAATAATATTTTGATCTGTTTTAACATTTTCAAATCCACCTCAATCTCTTAATCAGGTCAAATTATGCAAATTGTATTTGCTAATACAATATGTCACTACAATTTTACCCATTAATCTGTGTTTAAATATTAACCAAACCTAAAGATTCAATTAATATAATTAACTATTTTTGAGTAGATGAAGTGGTTCAGCATAATTATTTTTATTGTTTTTATTGGCAATTTTTCAAAGGTATTCGCTCAAACCGATGATATGCAATTGGCGGCGCAATATGCAGCTAATGGCGAACAGCAAAAAGCGCTGGAGATCTACCAAAAACTCTACAAACAATCAAACGAAAACTATTTTGCGCCCTATATTAAATGTCTGCTGAGCCTTAAAAAATATAGTGAGGCCGAGGGGGTTTCACAGAAAATGATCCGCAAGTATCCCGGTAATAGCGAATATGTGATTACCCTCGGTTCCATCTATAGCCAGAATGGTAATGCTGATAAGGCCAACCAGGTTTATGATGATCTGATAAAAAATATCCAGGCCGATCAGATGACGTTTACCAATATTGCCAACCAGTTTTATCAAAACTCTAATATCGATTATTCCATAAAAACCCTCGAGCAGGGCCGCAAGGTATTAAAGAACGATAACCTGTTTTCATTTGAACTGCTTACCCTTTACAGATATAAAGGCGATAAAGTGGCTTTAAGCGAAGAATATTTAAACTTTCTGCCAACAAACCCTGCCTACGTGGCACAGGCGGAGAATATACTATCAGGTATTTACGAGGGTGAGGCCGATTACAATATGTTTAAAACAGCCCTTTATAAACGCATACAAAAGAACCCCGACCAGCCCATCTACGTCGATTTGCTGATTTGGCAATATTTGCAGCAAAAGGATTTCGCCCAGGCGTTAAATCAGCAACTTGCGTTAAATCGCCGGAATAATGATAGTGGCAACAGTATTTTTGAACTGTGCCGAACGCTGGTAAATAATGAGGCTTATGATGAAGCCATCAGGGGATATCAGTACCTGATAGACAAAGGCAAGGAAGGCCAGATTTATGTACCTGCAAAAGTGGAACTGATCAATACAAAAGCTTTAAAGATCACATCCGGAAAGTACACGCATGATGACCTTGTAGGCTTAGAAAAAGATTACACCGATTTGCTGACAGAATTTGGCAAAGGGAGTAATACCGCTTTCGCCATGCATAAACTGGCTACGTTACAAGCTTTTAAATTACACAAATGGGCCGATGCACAAAAGATGCTGGAAGAAGTGATCAATATACCTGGCGTACGTCCTGATCTGCTGGCAACTTGTAAGCTTGATCTGGGTGATATTTATCTCATCAACGGCAACCAATGGGATGCTACACTTTTATATAGCCAGGTTGAAAAAGATTTTCCGAATACGGATATGGGGCAGAATGCCAAATTCAGGAATGCCAAACTTGGCTATTATACCGGCGATTTTGAATGGGCCAAAAGGCAGCTGAGTGTTTTAAAAGCTGCAACGTCGCAACTGATCGCTAATGATGCGCTCAATTTGTCATTATTAATAACTGATAACCTGGCCGCCGACAGCAGCGGTGCAGCTTTAAAAGTGTATGCCCGAGCCGATCTGCTTATTTTTGCAGAAGAGCCTGAAAAAGCTGTTAAAACGCTGGATAGTATTGATAAAAAATTCCCCAACAACGCACTTACCGACGATATACTGATGGCCAAGTCCCGGATCCTGATCCAGCAAAAAAGCTATACTGATGCCATTCCGTTACTGAAAAAGATAGTTGACAATCACCCCAACAACTTATGGGCCGATGATGCCGTTTTTATGCTTGGCGATATTTATGATAACCAGTTAGCTGATAAAGCGCAGGCAAAGCTGTATTATCAAAAGATTATTACTGATTACCCGGGTAGTTTATGGTTGAATGAGGCGAGGAAGAGGTTCAGGATGATTAGAGGGGATCAACCAGCTTCATGATCTTGTCTTTCGTAATCATACAAAGCAGTCCACTTATCGCTCGCAGCCACTCATAGCCGCGGAGGCCTATTTCTTTTGTCTTCGCCACAAAAGAAACAAAAGGCTAGTCAGTAGAAAGGCTTCTTTGCCGCACAAGGCCATTGCCCTGCAAATCAGGCAAAACCTGGGCTGGAAACGTTTGCGGCCATAGTGCGCACACTGGCTCCTGCTCTGCAAAAATTTCCTATGCCCTGCCATTGCGCTCAAGGCCACCATCGTTTTGCCCGATTTCATCCGAAGCTTTTCTAATGACGGAAAAGAAAACGGGGGATATTATTTATGTAGAAGACCCTAAATGAACCGCGATCAAAAGCGGGTAAATGCCCGACAAAAAGCGCGGGCCTGGGTGTTTTGCCTGTGGGGGGAAGGATCTTTTTGTCTTGATCTTTGGTTACTTTGGATCAAGCCAAAGTAACTAAGCCTCCGCGGCT
>Ga0116227_10003927_pt1 | contig 32643 bp, 17 predicted proteins | sample S1TSphgellanicum_FD_89693 | JGI IMG/M metagenome (GOLD analysis project Ga0116227, IMG submission 89693) | Host-associated microbial communities from peat moss isolated from Minnesota, USA - S1T2_Fb - Sphagnum magellanicum MG | ecosystem: Host-associated > Plants > Peat moss > Unclassified... | reverse complement strand
TTTTTTGTTCTTTACTTTTTTTTTTTTTTTTCTTTAAATTAATAAAAAATTATTTTAATTTTTTTGTGTTTTTTTTTTTTTTTTTAATTTTAATTCCAGTTTTTTGATACCAAAAAGTTGGCAAATTTTTCCAAAATTTTATCAAAATTATCTGAATTTACAGTGGAGAAATGAGAATTTCCCAATGTTTTATTCAAAAAAGTCACAAAAATTGTTGGAAAAAAACACTCTTCATTCCATAAGATGTAAATTGAAGCAATAATATTTCATTGGAATAGATAAAATGGGAGAGTTGGTTACATGACAAACAAGTTCTGGTATAATTGAAAGGGAGGGGGGCAAAAAAGGTGTGTAAAAAAATTGAAATAAATGAAAATTAACTTAAATTGTCAAAGCTAAAATACCTTACCTTACCCATCACTTTGATTCAATAAACCTCAAAGACATTGGTCGAAAACCAACAAAATTGACAAAAAATTGTACTATTAAAACCGATATTGTTAGACTCCAACCCTTTGAATGTTAAATTAAAAAATCCGGTTATCAATAGTGGGGGTGATAGTAAACTTCTTAATACTCATATTGGTTTGGTTTTTGCAATGTTGATGGAGACAAAACATTGTTGGAAAACCATTGTAAAATGGCACTTTTATGTTCCCAAGTCACATAAATGGAGTTTGAAAGCTTGTGGCACAACTCAAAAAGCTTCATATTGATAGGTAGTAAGGTTATGGGCTCACCTCCAATGTAAGAACCCTTTTGGAAGAATTGCAATTTGATTTAATATTGAGCATTTGAGTTGGCCATTTTAGAAGTCGATTTGTGGATGGGATGGGACATATTATTATGGAAACATGTATTGTGCAAGACAACCAATTACAAGGTGTAACAATTATAACATGACTAAGCATGTGCACACCCTTAATTAGTGTTTCCAATTAGTAAATAATGAGGACTTGGTTAAACCACAAGCCTAAAAATTTTATATTCATAAACCCATATCTTCACCATTTGAGAACTTCAAAATTCAAGGAGTAGAAACTAGGAGTGATATTGGGTGTATATATGTCAATTTTAAATACATTTTTGAACATAAACAATTTTTTAAAACCAAATGTAGTGTTGGGGAGTTATATTGTTGTTCACACATAATTGCACGTGACCATTTTCTATAAACTAATTTTTATTCGTCTCCAACAAATAGAGTCCATTTTTTAAAAATTGGTGGTAATTTTTATAGCTATAGTTTAAATAACATACAGATTAGGAATATTTTTTGAATGATATCAAAAATATGAAAATTTTCCATGAAGCTTTAAATTTACCCTTTGGTCAACTTGTCATAAGTTATAAATGAACCCATATATTCACCAAATTTTGGCACTTGCTTCAAGATTACCTTTCACAATATTTACTTGGATTATTTGTCAAGAGCAATTCAAAATGTGTTGCTATAAGTTGAATAGAACACCAAAAAAGGATTCCACATAACAACTATTAATCAATCAAGTTATCAACATTCTCTAATTTTTCTTGGGGCTTTTGGGTACTCAGTTTAGTGTAATTTTGTATGGTTGCTAAGTCTCGTTTTGTTCAAAAGATCCTTCTATTGACAACGGACTATAAGTTCATGCATTTTATTTTCAATTTTTTGATTTTGGTATTCAAATGGAGATCATGATAGGGAAGCCTTGACAACAAAGTCATCAATACAACAACATGCCCATATTTGTTCTGAATTGGGGGTTGTATTCCTTAATTTCATGGTTTAATGTTTATTTTTGTACTCTTAAATCATATATAATTTTTGCTTAACACATAATCAATTATATTTAGTCATGTCAACAACATAAAAATCACATTGTAATTAGATCACATGTTGCCAAGGAACATTGCTACAATGATTTAAGGGATCCCAAATAGTAAGGTTTTAAACTTGTCTATTTAATCAATGTGTTTTTTTAACATCTTGCACAACCACAAAATTTGGCGTTTTAAAAGTTTATCATTTGATGAATATCAATACAATCCACATAAGGATGGCAACAAAAATATAATATACAACATGTACACATTGCAAATGCACAAATTGTCCTTAAACATAGAAAAAAATTATGTTGAAAATAGAAGAACTCTACAAACATATTTCAAATAATCTATAAATATATGTTAGCTAGTGAGATCAACTAGCAACATGTGAAGTTTCAAATAGATTTCAAATTCAATAGCTTTTACAAATGAGCTCTAAATTAAATTAAATATTTTCATAAAAAAATATAAATAAACAAACAACTTATGTATTTCAAATGGAAAGTTGAAAATCAATGCAAAGTGGAAATCCTTGATAGGAAGCTCAAAACCACCAATTAGTGATAAAAATGTTTACATTCCTTTGATTGAAAAGGAACTTGAAACCATTTTGTTTATATAAACACCAAATTATGTCAATGTATGTTCTTCCTCCTTGCTCATATTCACATTCGCATGTCATAAACTTAAGTGTTGCACTCATTTATAATACCAATTTTCATATTAAACTAATGGTTGCATGGAAAATATAATGTACACAAAGTTTCCAAAATGATTATTTATTGTTTTTCATAACACCTATTAAGGATCCATTTAAGATCAACATTCAAACTTCTTTTTATCATTGGATCGTGATAAATCACATTTGAATAATAATTACTTAAAATTGTTACACCAATATTGTAGGTATTCATAGCAACTTGGCACTTATTTAAAAAATTCTCCACCCACCAAGACCTGGATTAGTAGGAGATCCCCCAAGACTTTAAATATATGGACTTGACTAATCTCTTCAAAATGCAATACCCCACAACACAAATTGAACCATTTGATTAATACGATAATTGATCAATTATTGTTAGAAGATAAAGATTGATTGGTTCTACATTCTTACTGTATTTATGTACCATTTAAAAAAAACACTAAAGGGTGTTTTCACAAAAAATAAATAAATTATTACATTTTAAACTTATCAACATATATCACAAATGAATAATTAAATGATTATGTACTTTAAAAAAACTTTGAAATTGTCATAGTCCACTTTCAAATATTCTCAAGCCCTCATCATTTACATCTTTGATTGACGGAGCTTCGAGGTTATTTTGCCATGGATGACCCTACCAAGAGTTAAGGCATTATACCATCCTTAGTTCCCAAGACATAATACAAAGACAACAAGGCTTTCCCTTAGATGTAAAGATGTGCTCTGATTTTTTTAGTGTAATTGGAGAGAATGTTGGGTATTGTATTTTTCTCTCAACACTTTATAAAGCCCTTGGCCATCATAGGCTTTACTGGAATGGGGCCCAAGAGAGCGGATTGCAGGCTTAATCCCAGTAAAGCCCACTCTCAAGGTCTGTACCCTACCTTTTCAATCTGAACTAAAACCACAATCCCTTTATCTGTTTGCAAGTACTTGCAAGACATTTTTCAAACTTTGCAAGGCTTCCATAATCTCAAGTTTTAACCTTTTCAAAATCATGAGAGACCCAAAAATTATTAGTCCTTCAAAGATGAGATTAAAGGAGCTTGTTAGTGGCTGATTATTCCAACATGGCTAGAATAAATCAGCACCCACCATCACACCCTAGGAAGGATGGATGTTGTGTGGATAGGAAACACTTTTTCATTGTATTCATGGCCCATAACTAACCACAGTGGTTAACTAATGTACTATCCACACACATGTATCTACCTGCCTAATAGCCACCATGTGTTTTACCTACTTGCTTATCTACATAGTAACCAATTGCATCCCCAACCTAATCACTTTTGATACTTACCCACTTGCATAAATAACTACTTGGGTAGGGAAAGGGGGAAGTAGGAGGGCTAATAGGATAGGTTACCAATGTGGAACCTTGGTAACTTAGTTGTGGATGATGTTGTTCATCCATAATTGAGTCATAATGGGGTTTCAATGGCTAGTGCACTAATGGGTGTTGGATCACATAATGCATACATGGGTGGATGTGCCAAAAGTAACTATTCATAGCCTGTCAAATTCAAGTAGTAAGAATCTTTATGTATTCAAATCTTATCAACTTTAAGTAGAACCCCCTTCCAAGCTAATCAACCATAATCCAAGAGATGGCACCACATGAAGAACTCAACATGGTGTTGAAACCATCGCTTCTGGTTAAAGATTTTAATCATTTCTCTCTCAACCCAAATAGTCCAAAGGGCAATGCCTTGAAGGAGATGCTAAATCAGGCTAAAATGTTTAACCTTACCTTTAAATTTAGCACCAAATAAACATTGTTCCACGGACATGCCCTTACAAGGCCCATCTCTACTAGGTCTAGCTTTTAATCTATTGATAATATTGATAATTTAGTGCCAAATTCTTTGCGTTTGAAGGCACTCCCAAAATCGATGGAGCCCTAAATTACCAATCCTAGCAATACAACAAGGGCAAATATCTTCTAAATTATTATTAATTCTTGCTTTCCATGTATTGACAACAATTGTTCTATGCCACATGGACCACATGAATGTAGCTTCGTTCCTAGACCTTACCTTGTGCCCGACTTTTTGCCATGTTAACTTGCTTTGAACTTGCAACAGGTCCCTCCATTTGTCCTTGGCTAACTTTTGGTTATTCCTTTGCTGCAACTTTCTTCCTAGACTCATTGTATACCTTAAAAGCTTTGACTTGTCTTCCCAAGTCCATGCCAAGGTGTCAATTGTGAACTCCCGGGCACTTTGCCATAATATGACCAGATCGATGAACTATTTTTACCTTTAGATGTTTCACATACACAAACCTTACAAGTATAGCTTGTGGATTGAGGGTGTTCACCTTCTCGATCAACCCAAGGTTTAAATGAGTGGGATTGAACCCCTAAGCAAAAAACTTGAATTGTACGTGAAATTGTGAGCACAACCAGGTTGGGGGAGATTTCTAACATGAATAAAGTAGTTGCTTGTGCCACTACATAAGGTTCTGCATTTCCTTCAATCCTAAACAATCCTATGTCCCATTCACCTTTTATTGCCACAATAAGAGTTGATTATCTATGATGTGCCAATGGTAGATCAAGTTGATTTACCATTCTTGCCCATAAAATGGCCTTCCTATGGCTTAAGGGGAAAAAAACAATTTCACTTCTATTGTTGTCATGACTTCTTTCAACTCTTTTTGGAAAATGGATCCCATCTTCCTAAAGCCTTTAGTATATAATTTTGCAATTTTTTTTTTGGAAAACCTATACTTGTCACCTTCAAAATTTGTAGTCCACCACAACTCTCATTCCAAATGTCTTCAATTGTGTAAGGGTGCCTATACTTTGTTTTACATACCAATGATTTCTAAGCCTTCCCAATTTCATTCCAAATAGGATATCCCTTCACTAATATGTGTTTGTGGCAGATTGCCCAATTAATGTTGGGTCCCCAACTTTTGTTTTTCTTAGGTCTAACCGAACAAAGGTGGTAACATAGGAACAACTATAGATTGGATGACCTAGGTTGCAATGCATACATTACCCATTTCACTAAGACGACATTCATGGCTTCCATTATGAAAAATTGTGTCCATTGAAATCACACTACCCTGCAACTATCCCTTCGATATTACAACTATTATGTAACTATCCCTTTGGAAATATAATGTATTAATAAATAAATTACAACATTAGAAAATTAGTTAATTGTATTATAGTTATAAGTGAATTGAAAATGAATCTTTTATATGATAATTTATACACATTGTACATACATATATAGTGAACCATGTTTGACTTTTTTAAGAGTTACATTGTAGTTACATGTGACAACTACTTTAAAACTAGATTATAAATGTGTCACTAAAGCAAAGAACTATGTTGCAATTAATGTATAATGTGCATACATGTGATCATGCCATGTGTTCACATCTTCACCACCCATTATGGGATACATTTGTAATTATTTTTCGATTATTTCCATTGTGACAATTAATATGACCACTATTGTGTCACTACTGTTTAACTATGTTATGATTATAATACAATTACTTGTAATTTAATAAGGATACATATTCATCAGTTATTTATATTTTTATCATATGTGTTTCATTTTGAGCAATTTAAAATGTTATTGGGGTGTTACTTCAAGTTCTAGAAATAATTTTTGAAGTGCAAAGGAAAATGGGTAATGAAAAAATAACAAGAAGATAAATAAGTTTTTCAAAACATGTTTTTTTTCTTTGTTTTAAGAGCCCTCCTACTTTCAAACCTCATAACTTTTTTATTTCTTATTCATTTTAAACAATTTAAAATGTTATAAGAACGCCATTTGAAGTTTTACAAATCATCTTTGAATTTTAATAGCAACAAAACAACATATAAGGAGTTTTGTGGATGTTTAGGAACTAGCCTTTGTAAGATTTGGTAGTTTTCTTTTTGAGTTGTTGACCTTTTTTACTTTGAAAGGCCATAAAACTTTCAATCTTATTATTTTTTAATGATTTTTAATGCACCAAATGTGCCAATAAGAAAGGTTAAAGTTTTGTTTAGACAAAAAAATGGAGCCCTCCCCTTGAATTTGGTTTGCCTTGAACATGAAGTGTTATAGTTACAACTCAATTGCAACTAATGAACAACTAAAATATTTGACCCATATGTTTTGTCTTTGAATTTCATGTTACAAAATATATAAAGAAAGTTTGTTTTCTTATGTTCTCACATTAAAATACATGTGCCATTTTGTGATGCGTTAAAAAAAACTTAACCTAAAAAAAAAAACATAAAATAAAAAATAATCATGGTTATTTTTTAATGCACTTAATCTTGTGTTTTCCTACCTACCTACCTACCTAGGTAAGTAAATAGGTCCTACTTTTTTACCTACCTATGTAGGTAGGTAGGTAATGAAGTCTTAGGTAAATATGTAGGTATGTAGGTCTTATGACCTACCAACCTACCCACCTATGGGTATGTACAACCTACTTAGCTACTAAAATAAATATTAATCTTTTTTTATTAATACAATTAATATGCCATGTGGCAAATTTTTATTGTGCTACATGTCATAATCTTGGACCATCATTAACAATCATAAGGGATTATGCAAATCAATATTTTTTTAAAAACATTTTGTCTAAAATTTTTCATAATATCATGTGTCATATTTTAATATATGGATGACAATTATTGACGTTAGTAAAATATCACGGGTGTAGTTATAATGGAGTTTCATAATAGTTGAAAATGAGTTGTTTTGACTAAGTTGCAATTCAATTACAATGAACTGCACTGTATATATAATGAGTTGTAATTTTACAAATCATGCAACTTGTCCGTTATCACTCACAAGGTATAAATACAATGAGTTACAAGTGTTGTCTACAATTCAAAAATTGAGTTGCAAGGCTAGTTGCAAAACACCTTTTTTTCTCATAATGTTCATCTAGATCAATCAACCTAAACCCCCTATTTCTTTCATCACACAACAATCATGCCATTTCACCCTACTATGAACCATATGTTCTCTACTTGCCCATAAGTAATTACATAATAATGCCCGAATTTGTTGCAACACTTTCCTAAAACTTGTCCAAATAGAGATGAAATACGATAAAGATGAAAGAAGGACTTGTTAACAATGAGTGCCCTACCTGCCAACAAAAATTTAGATTTTTCAAATAACATTATCCAATAGGAATTTATTTATGTCACCTCCCCCCAATTCTAATCCAGAAGGAAAGCTTAAAACTTTAGAAATATCCCCATCTTGGGCCCATTTCCAATAGAAAGTTTCCCAACCAACTAGGTCTAGAGCTTGATCAATTCCATTATAATAAGCAACACTCTTTTCCCAATTGTTAAGTGTTAAAATGTTAAAATCCTCTTCAATTTTGAGAAGGAATGGTGCATATTTAGTTTAAAAAAGGACATTTAAAAAAAATAAGGATTGTCCACTTTTGAGGTTTGAGTGCTTTGAAAATGCAAAAACATTTTTGATTTATGTCAAGCTTTAAGCATGTAAAATTTTTAATTAATGAAGAATATTCCAAAAAATTTTATGACAATCCAAATTATTATGCTTCACTTGCAATATTTTAAACATGTCCAAGATTTAAAGAGTGTCCATTCACTTGGGTGGCTCCTTTGACTTTGTTCTTACCCACCTGGAAGAATTATGCCCAAGATTCTTTCACTAACCATTTTTGACTTTACAACTTGGTTGAATGTTGCACCCATTAACAAAAAAAGGTATGAAGCTAAAGGGCACCCTTGCCTTACCCCATGCAAAATAGGGAAGAATTGTGTGGTAGCCCCAAACTTTCTAGATTTTAAGGCACATGCTTGTCATTTATAACACATTAATTTTTTGAGTACAATCTATGCATTGATGTTCCTATGAACAAAGGTTGTGTACCCATTGAAAAGTAACCCAAAACCATTTACCAACCATTATACAAACTTGGACTAGGTAGTAAAAGGATGCACCATTTGACTTTAGATAAGATAGTCTTATTGGGAATGATGGCACAAAAAATTTACATTGTAGATAGCCTAGCACAAAGATATGGCAATTGGAGCTCTTTTTTTAGACGATTTTTGAAGGGTTGGTTGTAGCCTTTTTTTTTTAAGGATTTGGAAATTTCAAATGGTTGGTTTTTACAAATACAATTATACTATATATTTGGCGACATTGCAAATGTTGTAATGTGGAACTTCTAGTTAAATAAAACATGGATAAATAGAAAATTAACTATGTGAAATTAAAAATATATATTACAAGTTAATGAGATATGCAAAATCACATTAGAAAAAATTGATGACATTAATTTACAAAGGATAATTTAACATATGTCTATAGAGCCCATGTATTACATATATCTATGATGATGCACTATGGAACTATTTATGCAGTATGTGTTGAAATCTTTCAAACATGCATGAAAAGAAGCCTTGTTCATCATAGGGTGATTGTTTCACAACATGAGTTATAACTTAAGATTCATGAGTTAGGACACAATACCCAAACACACACAAAAACTTAAATACAATGTACTCGGACAATGGACATAGATATGACACACAAACATATGACTTAGATAGATAGACCTTCAAACAAATAACATAGATGGACAAACAAACCTTCAAATAGATTCAAACACACCTTCAAACATATAAGTTAGGTAGATAGACAAACCTTCAAATACATTCAAACATGCTTTCAAAGTTCAAATAGACTTAGATATATAGACTTTCAACATACTTTAGACATATAAATAGACCTTTAAACTTCAATGGTACACCTTAGATAAATAAACATCTTTGTAAACCTTCAACAACAAACCTTAAAAAGACAAACCTTCGACTAAAACAAATAGATCTTCAAACTTAAATTGAGATTTAAACAAACCAACATATAGGTTCAACCTTCGAACTCAAACATTTAAGCATTCAACTACATAAACACAATAGTAAACCTTTAAACTAAGATTCAAAGTTCAAACAAATTCAAGCATAATGGCAAATCTTCAAACAAGGTCCATTATAAGGTAATAACATCTTCAAAATTCTAAATCAATGTTGTAACTTCCTTAACAAAAAACCACCTAACTATGGCTAGAAGTTGTCATCATCAAAATGGGAACCTAAATGATTTCCATTAGAATTTAGAATCTAATCGAACCTCACCTAGGTTTTTGCTCCTTCTAATCATGAAAACATGCATCATATGGCAAGGTGTTCAAAGTGTAAAAAATGTAAAAATACATCCCAACAATAGTGTGCATGTGATCATTGAAGTAATTTCTCAATTTTGACTTCATGAAAGATGAGGTGCAAAATGTTTGTTCATCTTCCATTGACCCCAACATTTGCATTGTTGCAATTTCTATCAATTTGATTTTTTTTAGGAATGAATGCTTTAAGATGTATGAAGCCTCCAATGTTCAACAAAGCCACGTCAAAAGGTTGACATGAAATGGAGCCTCCAATGCTATAGCTACATTGGATTTCATAGTAATCTTGAATATGTTGGATTACATATCCAAAACACTCACATATAGAATCGTTGGACAAATCTTGGTAATTGGGTAGATGCAAGTTAAGGTGTTTCAAAAGTAGCAAAAGTCTTAGTCCCAAAAGTCCATATTTCAACACTAGAATGAGAAAAATAATTAAAAACCAATGTCAAGTGGGCCCTTTGCGGTGATTAATCAATTAATAAAGTGCATAGGAAAGGTTGCCATTTAGACAATTCTTTGACATATATGTTAGGGAGGAAAAAAAATCAATCTAATAAAAGATGACCAAGATTGGGACTTTTGAAAACAAGGTCCAAATCTAATCATTCAAAAGTCCATAGTTATTTGTTGGTTAAAGTTTTTGTTGTAATTTTTTTCAATCCATTTTTTTCTCCCATAATGTATCATATATTGAGTTTCTATAAAAAATTGAAATGAAATCATAATAAAAAATGCATTTGAATGTTAAAGTATAACCCAAAATATAGTCCATATGTCCACTTTAAAAGTCCATTACTATATGATTGGTGTATGCGTATTGAATTTCACCCTTCAATAAATATTCTTATTCAAGTTGGCAATTTAAATACATAAATAATGGACTTTCTACAAAGTGTATTCTATTCAAATACCACAAACACATTGTAAAATTATCAATTTGATAAAAAATGAGCCACCATAGCTTGCATCTACCCAACTTCCAAATATGTATTTGCGTTTAAAATTCTAACAAGTTCCAAGCATCACTTAATGCCATAATGTGATTTAGTAATTTCAAGATGATGGTTGAAATTCTCTTCCCCATCATCGTGAAGCCAATATTGTGAATAACAAATCCCCATAACATCCATGAGATGAGATGAGATGGTAAAATTATTGTAGTTAATTCCACATTGAGTGACTCAGCTACATTTGCAATATATGCACATGATTCATAAAAGATACATGATGCATCACAAGTTATAACTAACAAGCTTGGACACATAAACATTAACGTTTAAGTAGACCTTCATATGATAGACTTTAAATGACAAACCAACTATTGTTGATGGTTAAATTAAGATTTAACACCTACATTTATAATGAACAACTTGTAACAACCTACACAATAGGGTAGATGCACAATCAAGTGGTTCATTTTTGTGACAAAAAAAAAATATTTTCCTAGGTACCCTTTATTCAAATGCATATGGTGATTAATATATCCTTAGATTTACTAATTGAGACTTGGATTTAAATTTAAAATTTTATTGTAAAAATAACAATGTGGTTATTTATTGATAAAAAACTCATTTGCTAGTAATAATCGACTTTTGAAATCAAAAAATATGGATTGGTCATTTGATTAGAACATCACAAAATGGAAAATTTTATATTAATTCACATTCCAAATTTGTTATTGGGATTCAATATCTAATGAAATACAAAATGATAAACTCATATTAGTAATCTTTTTTTTGAAAACCTTAACCATTTAATAGTTAGGGATTTTTGAATGGTTAAAATTTGACTATATTTTTATAAATCCATATGAGTTGCTATTTTTATTCGTTTTTCAATTTCTTTGTCCCAAAAGCATATGTTTTTGAAAGTTTTACATGGGTCATTATTCATATGGATTTTGTGGGTTTTCCTTTTAGGGCTTCCAAATTAAAAAAATGACATCAACTACATTGCATATAAGTTTTCACATAGATTTGGAAAAGTTTGTATGTGATTGAACATGTATTATTCAAAGATTAGAATAATAACATTAAAAAAAGTAATAACTATGTCCATTTGAATCATTTTAAAGAATATTGTATGGATTCATATGGACTATTTTTTTGGTCATTTTTTAGCCACTCGATTGTGCATTCACCCAACAAGAAACATGTGGCAACCAACCAACAACAAAGGAAAATGAGGTTATTTATTTTTGGTGGCTATAATGTACACACAAAAACCAAAACAAAAAAAAAGTTCACCAACCTTTTTGTAACAAAAATATTTTAGAAACAACATACTTGATTAGTGATCATAATCACCAACAAGTGATAGTACTTTAAGAACCAAAAAAGGTACAATGGAAATATGAAACATGTGTAAAAATAGACTTTCAAATGGTAGTAGTGAACACCTATGCTTCTTAATAATTAATAATACATTTGCAACATTAACATCTAGCACTAGTGATGAATTTTTAAAAAAAAATGCCAAGCAACAAATGGATAGAAATTGAATTCAAGTGTATGCAATTGAAAAACAATTCACAAATGAAAACAAAACATGGTTTAGATTTAAAAACCTAAGTAAGATGCTTTTGTATGATCCACAAAAGTAGTGAAAATCTTTTGAGACATTAAAATCTTCTTGCCATGTGCATTTAGATATGTAGCCCAAAATATGAAGCATGTATAATCAAAGCACAATTATTCAACACTCAAGGTGTTGAGGTCCAATGAAATTGTTTTCCATTTCAAGTGCATTTTGTTTTAATTATAATCAAACAAATTTTAGAATGCTTTGAAAACATTCCAAACACATATTTCATGACAAGATTTTAATCACATGAGTAGATCGTCCTTCACAAATTTTGATGGTTGCAACATAATCACAAACAAAGATGTTTCATTTTTATGTAAATTTGATTAGTAAATGGATTATTTCCAACATAAGAAACAATGAAAAAGAGGTATGAGTAAATTCACGTCACACAAAAAACTCAAAATTAACCCTAATAGCCATGAAAGATGGATTGTTTTTAGCCATTTTTGCAACTAATGGCATATAGATTGACATAACTTGTTTTGTTGGTCTAAACATGTTGATCCAATGTGTTTTGACATTTCACAAAATATTTTTTTCTTTCACTTTCATAAAATCTATAAGCTTTAAAAATTCAATACACCTTTCTGGGTTGTGAAAAAGGAGTAAAGGCATTAAAACAAGTCTTTTATGCATCTCACAACAAGGATTTGAAAAAAAGTTTGCATCATTAAATTGGTGCAATGTGCCATGTAGTGAATGCCTTCCAAATGCGGAGAAAACTTATCTTGGATTCGGTGAATAAGACCATTGCACACCCCCCTAGAAAACATTGACACCATTAACCTCAAATGACATTAGTTTGCAGCCACATTTGCATTTAAAACACCCCCATCATTTTTTAGAGCATTAATAATAATTTAAATAAGATTATTTGAACCCCTTCCTTTGGTGACACATTTTAAAAAAATGAGAATAGAAAAATGACACCAATCTTCAACCATGTAATAATGAATTGAAACTCATCATTGATTATCAATTGTGGTGACCTCATCATAGGATATGAAAAGATATTTCAAACCTTCAACTACCTTTCCCATTTTTTTAATCATTTGCTTGTGTAAACATTAAACCATTACCCAACCAATAAAATCACTTCGGTGACTTTTTGGGTTCATGGGAACATTGAAAAAAGATAACAATGGCTTCATAGCTTCAAACTCCAACATAGGTTGGCACTATAGTAGCAAATGCAAAATTGTGGCAAATTGTTATTTTTGTTTTCTTCTTTCCCCCTTCAAACTTCGCTAAATCACTTGTTCAACAATTTTCATGTGACTATGTTGAAAATATATTACTTTGATCTTCACATGGTTGCATTTTTTGTTCACATAGAATTTTCTTTGTTTCTTGCCCAAATGTGGCATGTCTAAAACCATTTCAATCTTTCTTGCATGCTTTTCAAAAGTATTAAACTTCAGCCCCAAAATCATGTCCTTCTTGTTCATAATTAAACAAACAATGCACTTGATTCAATGGATTTCACTAGTATCATTCTTCATCATTTTAGCCCACAAAAATTATATTGCCTTAATCTCTTTGCACTTGTGAAAAACATCATATTCTTTTTTGTTTCTTTGGTTGGGTTGATTTCCCTTTTCTAGGATCACATGGATTTTAGAAAGTTTGATTGTAGGAGGAATGAATGTGGGCAATCCCCTTTGGCACACCAATTGCACTATGGGATTGTTATGTTGGAAATTTGAGTTTGAATCCACTTGCTTCCATTTGAGCTCGCCTCAAAAGATGACATTGGTTGAGATGGGATGACAAGAGGAGACATATCATCAATGTTTCAACTTGATTGGAACAAGAAAGATAACACACTATCTATTTGTGCTTCTTAGTTCCTACCATTGCATTCAAAACAAAGCCCCAAAACAATTTTTTTCAAAACATGTGACACAATAAAAAACATTGAAACGACCGAATGCAAATGCAATGTTCACAATTTACAAGTGATATCAACTAGATTTTAACTAAAAACATAAAAAGGAGAGGTTCAAATTGAAGAACCCTTACTTGTTGACAATTGTATTTGTGATGAAATCAAATTTGATGTTGAGTTGCGACAAATGTGCACCCACCATTACAAATTAATTTCTAATACTCACCACTACATTCCATAATAAAAAATCCTTATTCCTCAATCCTTTGATGCATTCCACAATCAGAAGTCCCTACTTTTCAATCCTTTGTTGCATTCCATAATTAGAAGTCCCTACTCCTCAATCCTTTGTTGTAGTTTTAACTTCCAACACTCATTGTTGGAAGTGACAATGGTTAGAAGTGACATTGTTCACAATACTAACAAATAACAACTAGAGCTTTGTTGTGGTGTGTTGGTGAAGCTTTCAACATTCCAAAAGGAAGGGGGCAATCAACTTAGATTAAATGGTGCAAGGTATTGACAATGTTTACATCGCAGTCAACTATAGTAAGCAATTTACATTTAGGGTTTAGGCACATTATGGCAAGTTATAGGTAAGGTTTGGACAATATACGGCGATTTAATTTATTTATATTAATTTTTTCCTTTGATAGATTTTGCAGGTTGTGTGTTCCCTTTGCTTTTTGGAGATTTTTCACCAATAAAAAAAAAGGTTGGTTGGTTGGTTGGTTGTCTCACAAAGTGTGCCATTTGATAGGTTTTCAGGTGTTGGTCCAGTAAATAGGGCGACACCTGATATCAAATATCAACACTAGTATCCACACTGGTATCAAGGACCTTACCATGCTGGTTCTGACCAGTGTTGGGCAGTTACCCAGTTAGGCTGGTTGCAGTTCCACTTAGTAAAAACCAAAGTGGAACTGGGTCTGATTTTCGGAACCAGAATCAGAACCAGGTTTTAAACTGGATCTGGTTCTTGGACCAGAACCAAACCCGACCCAGTTCCAGAACCGGAACGGGAACTTTTTAGACTTGTTTTGGTGGGGCGGGGGGGGGGGAACAGAGTCTGGAACCAGAGGTTAAAGGGCAGGTCACTGCAAGTTTCAGACTGGGTTACCTGGAACCAGAACTAGAACCAGAACTGGTTCTGATTTTGAGAACTGGAACCAGAACTGGAAACTAAATTGTTTTCATGAACCAGAACCAGAACCAGACCCAAAATTCCAGTTGTATGGAATTGGAACCATTCTAAATTTTGTGGAAGAACAGGAACCAGAAGTTGTTCTTAAAAGTCAAGAACTGCCCAAAAGACTGGTTCTGACCTGAGCAATACCAGCCTTGTACCAGTACTAACCTTGTTGAGACTTTAGACCTAAGGTGATACATACACACATACATACATACATACATACATGTATATATACCAGTTTCAATACCAAGTGTATACCTGGCTTGTACTCTGAAAAATATATCTTGGCTTTGGACCCTACATTGGGACCAGGCTGGTATGTTCAAAAGTTGATACCAGACCAACACTAGGGTTTTCCCCCCCTTTTTTGCTTCACCAAAAATTCTACCCAAAGATGCATAGGGCATCTTTCTCACCCCCTAATCGCGTGACTTTACAGATAACTCTATTGCTTAACATTGAGTCAATCAAGACAGCTAACCCACATTTGGGTTGATGAAGAAGAAGATTTTTACTGTATTGTTCTGTCGTGTTGGGCTGGGGTGAACAAGCTACCCATGTTGGGTTGGTACCATGGTAAAAATCCCAAAATTCATTTAAATGATTTCTAAATGAATATTACAAATATCCCATGCTTAGACTAAAAATCAGCGTCTCTGAGTTCAAATCCAACCTTTTTTTGGTGATTCCATCATTTCCAAAACTCCATTTTTCACCCCATTGTGATTCCAATATCATTTCTAAAACTCTATTTTTTTTGGTAACTGGCCATACATATGACAAGATGTGAACAAACATGTGGAGTGAAGTTGGTCTCGTTGAGTGAAGATTCACCTACAAGTTTTTAACTGTGTTTCAATATGAAGGTTCCTTATGTGAAAAGACCGTTGCAAGGTGGGGCCTGGCTGGCTGCTATTTGGATACTTAATCTTAAGCAGGAAATTGTCATCTGTGTTCCCCAAAAAAACCCAATGACAATTGAACAACTTGGCCAGGTTTTGAAAACTTGAAACCTGCTTTCAAAAGCAAAAAAATCAACTGCCAATGTCAACTGATCAGTTGGGATCCATCAACCCAACATCATAAAAAAGGCTTTTCATTGTTATTGAATCAATCAAATACCTTTTAAAATATATTCAACGCTTATTTACTGTGAAAACAATAGTAGAAGGCTTACCTCTAAATTATTATTAATTTTTTTCAAAATTTTCTTTTAAAACTTATATTTATACTCATCCGGCTGAAATATTGAAATGAATGTACCCATCCTACACTGGTGTGGGTGTTGTGATACTTAACTCTTTGAAGTAAGTAGAAGTAAATATATTTCATGGAAGGAAGAAGGAAACTACTCTACTCTATTAGTAATTAGTCTTTTTACCTGAAAATCTTTGAGTGTTAGTGTGAGGACTGAGAAGAGCTAACTAGGTACCTGAGTTTGGTCCAAAACCGGGTGAGATTTAAAAAAAAACCTGCAAAAAAGTACATTAGCCTTCAAGGGGGAGGGGGTGAAACTCAGAAATGCACCATTTTTGGGTGGTAAACTAAGTTTCAACTTGTTCTGAGCGCTCCATTGCTGCTGCATATATTTTCACCGCTCCTACTTGTACAACTACTATAATTACCTGACTCAACGTTGTGCATAAAATGCCGAGTTTCAGCATTTCATACCAAGTTTGAATAAAACTTCCTTACTTTGCCAACCTCACTCAGAGAGGGGATAGGGCGTGAAAGGAGGCTCAAAGACAGGGTGAAGACAGGGTGACTTTAAGGAAAACTCGATTACATAGTGTTTATTCTTCTCCATATGTCACTCTTTTGCCAGAAAATTGTGTCACACCGTCTACATCATTGCACATTGCAAAAAAAGACAACCCATAAATGTTTTTTGCCAGATGTGATTGTCCGGTACCATACACAACCATCAAGAACAACAAACTGAGAAAACCCAGCTTCGTCCATGACTTGTGGGTTGTCAGTTGTGACCTTAAGTGTCAAGAGCCAAGGGTTGATTGAATTGGTGGCCAGAGAGTGTTGGTTTTGTATTAATTTGTGTCAGTAATCCTTTAAAATTAGGAGACTCAGTTGCTTAGTTTGTGGTTGTTAGAAAACAGCTTGTAAGTTCAAAGGGTCACATTCCATGGATTTATTATGTGAACCCCAGCACCTACTAGGCTACTACCAGTACCAGTGCACCAATCCATTGCAAACTTGTTCTGGATCGATTTCAACCCAGTTGAACAAACCCAAAAGATTGTAAGGTTTTTGAATCTTCTATTTTTATTGCTGTTGTTGGATTGACAGATTCACAGAGCGAGATCTTGCTCTCCAGCTAGATAAAACCAACAGCAAACAGAACATTTGATCTGTGCATGTACCCATGCCCACATTCTGGAGCTCTCGCTCTCCAGCTAGATCAAACCAACAGCAAACAGAACATTTGATCTGTGCATGTACCCATGCCCACATTCTGGAGCTCTTGCTCTCCAGCTAGATCAAACCAACAGCAAACAGAACATTTGATCTGTGCATGGTACCCATGCCCACATTCTGAAGCTTCACAAGTGTACATTATGGACTAGCTATTATTTATTAGGTAGTTTACATGAGGACTTGCTGTACGCAGGCTCAAGGTAACTAATACCCTACTAGTCTGTAATGCTCGCTGTTCTTTTGACAATAAGCTGCTTAAACCGAGTTGGAGCATTTTCATAGTCACTTAAGAAGGCCTCTTGTTGTCGAAAGAAATATGCTACTGGTCTGACTAGTGTGGGTGATTTGATTGTTGTCACATTATAGAGTTATCCGTAGAGTTCAGCAGGAAATGTTATGATTTTGATATATTGAACAATGTCTCATTTATGATTCCATGGAGTGCGAGAATTGTGCAAGTCTCTCAAACTTATAATTTCTCTCTTTTTTTATCAATTATGTCTCTACAATCAACAACTGGGTTTTCAGTCTGCCATAATCCACTCATGAAATTTGTACTTTGGAATTTTATGTATTATAGGTGATGGCCGTTTAGAGTATCTGGTGGGTGGCCACGAGTCAGGTTCTGGCCAATGGCCATAATCTGATGTAATTGGCACTTGGGGGAGAGATTCCGTGATAAGATATGGAGCTCTACAGACTATTTGCTACTGATCTCATGATGCAATTGAGCCATCCTGTGCAGTCCAAAGAGCACTCAACCTTCTTTGAAAACCTTAGGGTGAAAGGAGGAGTCTTGTAATAGGGTGAAGAGTGGAATTTGGCATGCCTTTGAAAGAGGAGTTGACCTTGACAAGCTTAGGGGAAAGGGTCGTGTAGAGATGAGCTAAGATAATGACATCAACTTAAGGCAAGGCTAGATCTTTATACCGACCTTTGATGAAAGCGACATATTTTCATCCATATTGTTAGGTATTTGTTGAAGAACATTAGTTTTTTTAATTATAGTTTGACAAGTGAATTTTCTTTATTTGTGTAACATTTTTCCCTTTGTTAGTTTCAATTATGTTGGATTGGGTGCTAATCTGATAATGCAAAATATCATTTCTTCTTGAAAAGTTGTTTTTTACAATTTTACTATAATCTAACTTCATGCTTAACAACAACAACCCCCATTTAAGCCTCTATCAATTTGTAACACATCCTACTAGGTGCAACTGGGCATGCTCTCAGAGTAAGCTTTGGAGGCCCCTCAAAATGACAAGCAATGATGTTGTTTCTTGTCTTGTATGTTTAAAGTAGGGCTCAAAATCTCTCAAGAACACACACACTGGCACTCTGCATGTAGTTCTACCTGTAGGCTACCAGTCTGGAAAAACTGGTCACTGATTCATTCCCTACCATTCCCTTAGCACCAGTCAGCTCCAACAACTTGAGTGCATCCCTCCCCAACTCCACCCAAAAATACTTACCTACCTCGATAGCATTGTGCTGTATGTATGTAAGAAGTTCCCATTGTTTTGTTTTTTTGGGAATTTTTTTTGAAGTGCAGGTAGGTCTGAGGGCTCAAAACGTAATCTAAAATTTCAGAACGCCATGTGGTATCATTTCATTTCTCATTTTTGGACCCAAAAAAAATGGGGGGTAATTTTGGATTATTTTTTCTACCAAAAAATTTGACAAGATTTTCTTTTTTTTGAGAAAAAAAATCAGAAAATTTTTCAAATCAAAAAATTGAAAAATAAGAATTTTTTGGGTTCCCATTTAGCAAGGGGAATTTGATTGGCCCATCACTCCAAAAAAAAATGAAACTATGAGGCTCCCCAGAAATGGTAGAAGGTTTTATTTTGAAGTATAGAGTTCCTCCCCTTTGGTCCACCTATATAGGTGAAAAGGAGAGGTGCTATTGAGAACTCTTTGGGGAACATGTCAGGAACGTGGGAACTCTTTACTTTGACCCCCCTCCCCGCCCCCAAAATTCCTAAAGTGGGTAAAATTTAGGGTAAATTTAGGGTAACTAAAGGTATATATTTATTCTATTATATATTCATGGGTATATTAATCTACCCACCCAATACTGGTGATACCCAAATACAAATAGGAATCTCCAAACAAAACTCTCAATATTACCTCTCAATATTGGCTCACCTATATAAGTTTAAAGAGGACAATGTTTGTGCAAAACATATGGGACAAAGTTAGGGGCTATTGGGAACACATTGGGAACTTTCTAGTAACATATTGGGAATAAATCAAATTCAAAAAAATTTAAAGCCCGCTTTTGAAGTTTGAGATATTTTATAACACTTGATTCTTAGATTGTGTGAAGTGTTGTTATATTAACATGTAAACTTGTAAATAATACATGCTTACCTATCCCACGATAGAATCCATAAGCATTGTCATGTATATATCAATGTAGGGGTGTGTCACACTCTGGCCTTGCCATTTACATTAAAAAGGATCTTAAGGCAAAAAGAAGAAGAATTATGGAAACTCAAATATTTCACCATGCAAAAATACACCTAATCTTCAAAAAATCCTGTAAAAGAAACCAAAATCCTCCAAGATATTTTAACTCTATATAACTAATCTCGAGTTTCAACACAAGCCAAAATGTCATCTTTTAAAAAAAACTCATCATAGTAAAAACAAATAGACCTATTATTATTATTATTATTACCTAGTAGGGGCCAAAATCCCTTAAGCTACTATACTCTATAATGAATCTAAACACTTGCCTTGGTAGTAGGCAAGGCCAACAAATCCTCTCCTAAACAATTTTTCACATTTGCACTCTTAAATGTTTCAAGCAAGAATCAAGAAACAAAAAGGTTGTCATTCAACAAAGAATGAAACTTGTCATCAATTCAATAAACAAGTTTCAACCCTAAACCTACTTCCTTGATGAGAGAGAGAGAGAGAGAGAGAGAGAGAGAGATGGGTTGCTGTAAAAACAAGCACAGTCACAAGAGCTCAGTCTGGGAAACTGACTCAGGAGCTGCTGCTCAGAACATAGGTACTTTGCATACAAATGTTGTTCTGAGACTTATTACTGTAAGTGGTGCAGCTTCATTAGTGTCTACAGCTATTGCTGTCTGGAACTGTCAAAGACAAAAAAAAGACAGCTTGTTGAGTGAGTATCAAGACAAAAAAGACAGCTTGTTGAGGAGTTGGGGACTTGTAGTAAACATATTCAAGCACTTTTGTTCTCACCCAACTCCCTCCAGGCTCCCGTTTTGTAGCTTTCCAAAGGGTGTTTGTTGATTCTGGTTTTGTTTTGGTTTTGATAGTTATTGCAGTGTCAAAAGGATCCAGCATGTGAGCTCTCTCTCTCTCTCTCTCTCTCTCTCTCTCTCTCTCTATGAGCTTCAAGTGCTTCCGGTATTTTTGCATTTCTCTCTGATCATTTGTTTTTAGATTGCTTCCCCACCCCCATTCCTATCAGTATCTCTATCTTATTGTAACTGATTGGTTTTTTTGTCTCTATAATAGCTCCTGCATTGTATAGCATGGTATAGCATAGCAGCTGATCTGGTAAGCTAGAGTTTGTTTTACAGAGCTCGAAACAATAACCCTCATCAGAGCCGTTGAAGTTTTCTAGGTTGCATTGCTGTCGTGAGGTTTTGAGACTATTGTTCCAGCTCCCAGCAAGTTCTAACTGCATTCGTGAAGCTGCTTTTTGTGGTTGGAGCTTTTCATTTTTGTGGGGGGTTTTTTTTTTCCCCTTCCCTGGATTTGTTTTTGTGGCTGAAGCCTTCATTTTTAGACAAGTACTTTGAAGATCTCCAGCCGTAAATCATCATAACCCACACCTGATCTCAACTTGGGTTTTTCTCATCTCAGCTCAATTGTAACTTCCAATTTCTAGTCCCACCCGAGAAAACACCATTCAAGCTCTAGACTTTCTGAGCTTTTGTCAAGTCCTTCATCTTCCAATGTTCAGTGTAAACTTAGGTTTCGAAGAGATTCATCAGCAAAGCTTGCTTTTCTGAGCTGTTTTTGTCAAGTCCTTCATCTTATTCCAACAGTGGACTTAACCTGGATTTTAGAGGTCATCAATTGATTGGCAGGACACAGTCTATTGGAGCAAAGAAAAGAAGTAGCCAGCTGGTGGCCAAAATGAGCTACTTGCCAAGAAACTTTTTGTCGAAGAAGCGGATTGGTGGGTGTTTCGGTGTGACGCTGGTGTTGCTAACTCTCATCATTGTCCTCTCGATCGAGGTTCCAAAATCTGAGAAAACGGGGAAACATCACCAGAAACTCCAAGGATTCGCAAAGGATTTCAACATCACTTGGGCTCCAGATCACACAGAACTGCTTGACAATGACCAAATCCTGGAGCTCAAACTTGACAACACATCAGGTACTACTTCTTCTTGTTTTTGTTCAATGCTTGAATCTATTGGAACCCAATCAATATAATTCTCTCCAACTTCAATGTGATGGGAATGTGAAATATTTCTTCAAAAATTCTGGAATGCAAAGATCATGACCTGAAATCAACCTTGCAAGAATTTGTGAAGGACACTGTGTGAAGAAATTGGTTTCATATTTTGCAAACACCTACTGGAATGCACAGATCATTCATACTGAAAAGCAGCGTTGCAAGAATTTGTGAAGAAGAGAACAACGTGAAGAAATGGGTTTCATATTTTGTTCATAAAAACTGCAAAACAGATCATGATCGTCAATGCAACCTTTTGAGGATTTGTGAGGAGGAGAACAATGTGAAGAAATGGGTTTCACGTTTTGCTCATAAGAACTGGAAATGCACAGATCATGACTGAAAGGCAGCCTTTCGAGGATTTGTGAAGAAGAGGACAATGTGAAGAAATAGGTTTCATATTTTGTTCATTAAAACTGCAAAACAGATTATGACCGAAAATTCAACCTTTCTAGAATTTGTGAAGAAGAGAACATGAAGAAAATGGGTTTCATGTTTTGTTCATAAAACCTGAAAATACACGGATCATGACTGAAAAATTTGCGCTGACAAAATCAATCTATTACTGAACTCTTGGGGATTATTAGATTCTGAAATTTCTGCAAATATAATCTTCTTTCTGGTTAATAATATTGATGCTGTTTGAAATTAGCTATGAAAAATAGATGATGAACATTTTTGCAATTTCATGATAGTGTGTACCCGAACCCCTAAAGCTCAACAAAATGTTCCAAATGGATTAGGGAGGATTAAACATGATCATGAAAACTTCCCTTTTTCCTAATCTAGTCGAATTAGTACTAATCTCACTAGTTTGTGGTTGATTCGAGTGCTGATGCAAGGTTAAATTTTTTTCAAGCATGATATTAGACTTGTGCTTGATTAACTGCAAGCTCTAGAATAAGTGCATACTGTTTTGTCTCTTGGGGTGGAATTGGGTGAACCACTCTTGATGGAAAATTGGATTTATGGATGTGCAGGTTCTGCATTCCGATCCATAAACACATTCCTATTTGGGAATATCACCATGCAAATTAAACTCGTTCCAAACAATTCTGCTGGCACTGTTACAGCCTACTATGTAATGTTTCTTCTCTCTCTCTCTCTCTCTCTCTCTCTCTCGCCTTTCTTGTGCTAATTGAACAATATAGTGATGTAATTTGTCGCTTGAGAGAGATTCCGCCCCTTCACCCTATTACACTTTTTAGGTGTAACTACTCTCTCAAATGCATGTGACTATTAGCACATAGAACATCATGAGGTCTAGCAAATAGTCCAAAGAGTTCTTAATTATGTGGCAGAATCTCTCCCAACTGCCGATTAGATCAGATAATGGCTATTGGTTGGACTCAGCTCATGGCCACACTCGGTGCTCCATAAGGGGATGGAGTGGGGGGAGGGTGGAGTTCTCGTGATGGCCATGATCTAAATACGTAGGGGTTTTGCACGGGGTTTTTGTGGACAGCTTTCTTCGCCATGGACAGTTCCAGATACCCATGACGAATTGGACTTTGAGTTCCTTGGAAACCTATCGGGACAGCCATATATTCTGCAGACCAATGTGTTTGCCAATGGCACAGGCGATCGTGAACAGCGTCTGTTCTTGTGGTTTGACCCAACCACCGACTTCCACACTTATGGCATTCTATGGAACCATCGGCAAATAGTGTAAGCACCCACAACAACATGCCAAGTTCTTTCATCGATCAATTCCTTCCTATAAAGAAAGAGAAGGGATGTTACCACTACTACTCCTTTTAAGAGTGAGAGGGATCTTACACCTACCCTACTTGTAGGTGTAAGATCCCTCCCATTCCTTATAGGTGTAAGATCCTTCCCACTCTTAAGGAGTAGGGTTTAAGAACTAAGAACCCTCCTTTCCTACACCTTGTGTGATCTACATATGTTTAGGTTCATGTTAGCTTTTGCCTTGTGCTTTTACTCTACACTTAATTTCTTGGGCTTCAGACTTTGGGGGCAATTTTGTAGCCTGACATCTATATCTTCAGGAGCATTGAAATTTGTGGTCTTTTTTTTTTTTCGGGCGGGGGTTTTTTGTGCCCCAGATTTTCAGTTGACAATGTGCCGATCAGATTATTCACCAATAATGAGTATCTTGGATTGGCGTACCCGGATCACCAACCAATGAACATTTACTCAAGTCTTTGGAATGGAGACCAATGGGCAACCCAAGGAGGGCGAGTTAAGATTGATTGGGCAGCTGCGCCCTTCATAGCAACATACACGAATTACAACCTCGACGCCTGCGTGGCTGAAGATGCCAATGCGCCATGTGCGTCATTCGCCGCAAATAACTGGTGGGATGGAGGTGCTTATCAAATACTAAGTGCTGATCAAATCAATAAACTCAAATGGGTTGAACAAAACTACATGGTATACGACTATTGCACGGATACCAAACGGTATAATGTCACACCCATTGAATGCGCCCAAAACTCAGGTGGGCTTGCTTAGTTAGTTTAGTGTTGTTGAGATCAATTCTTGGGCCGATGGGTTTAGGGTTTAGGGTTATTAATAAGGGCAATTCCATATTTGAGTTACTAGTGATTGATTTTACCTTCAGTTTTGCCTCAAAAAATCCCAATATTATTCTAAAACCAATTTTCTGAATGACTTACATAGCTCCTCTAATTGGGAGGGTTATATCTACCAGGGGTTGAAAAAAAAAAGACACTTTCTTAAGTGTATGTTGGAGGTATTGGAGTATGTTGGAGGTATTACTCCAATAGGAGAGGTTATAGGGTTAGCAATTCATTCTTCTTCTCAGGGTGAGGAATAAACCCTGAATGTCCAAACTGTTGTCGATTTGTCATTTTTGTGACAGTTTTATTTATATATAGGGGTGCAAGGTAGCTCACCCTTCTTCAACAAGGCAAGCTCTACTACCCTAAACCTTAAAACCTAAACCCTAAACCCTAAATACCCATATGCCACACAAACTGCATGTTAATTATGTTCAGCCATGGTCTATTTTGTCCAGTCTCAGGAGTCAGCAGTACCAAGCATGATTCAGATGCAAAAGGGCCCAAATTCATTCACGAATATTGTGAAGTTTGAAAGCCAGATTTGCTGATTTTTTCAGATCTGGTAAAAAGATGTGGTTCCTACATTGTATCACAAGAACCAATTGTGGACAGGTGACAGAACCCAATTTGTGTCCACACTTCTAATTTTTCCTCTCTCTCTCTCTCTTTCTTTCTTTCAGCATGCTGGAAATCAAAGGGGAAGAAGTTCAGATGGCAATTTTAAAATTTTAGACTTCATAAGTCATCCCAACTTTGAGCAATAACATCCAAAGAATACAGAGGTATAGAGGGTATTGGGTTGACAATCCCTTTGCAGATAACTGTAGACACCATTCATTGATGATGAACCTCTTGAAAATTGAGGTGTTCTTTGTACATTGGATGTTGGTTTCCCTTAATTAGTAGATACACCATACCCCGCTTGTTTGGCTTGGTTAAGATAGCTTTATTTGTTTTCAATGTAAGAAGAAAAAGAAAGAATTGCTGTCCCCTTGAGATGGAACTTAAAACTTGCAAATGGTTTGAGGGTTTGAGAATGTTGAAGCTATGATGATTTCTTGTTCTTCTTGAGTGTTGAGGGTTTTTGGGCTCATCATCACAAGAACTATTTCTTACACCTAGCATATTGTTGTTGCACTATGTGCTCATGATTAATGTTGTCTATTAGTTAGTTTAGTTTGTTTCTAAGTTGTGCGGGTCATTACATGTCATGATGATTGTTTGTTGTTGATGTTATATAATGCTTTCTATTTAGGTTTGGCCTTTACTTTCCCTTATCAAATACTACATCTTAAATCCACTTCATGGTATTATAGTGGATTATTGAGAACTAAAGGTGTAGTGAACTCAAAAGAAGAAGAGCATAGTTGTGTTTTGCTTAGCCATTGCTCAAGGAAAGAACAACATGCTAAAGAATTCCAAGTTGGAAAGGTAGTCCAATTATAGCACATGGAAATTTTACATATCTAGGTTTTTGCATATTTACATTGCTACAAAAAGACAAATTCTTAGATATTGTAAAACTAGATCCTCAAGGAGTTGTCATACTTGAAGAGGGGGAGCTTCATGATGAAGCTAAAAAGGATATTCGTGGGAAGAAGACAAAACCATATAACATTGTTCACAAGGTCAAAATTCAGCTGAATCAAAGAAAATGGTCGGAAAGGCACTATACAACTATCAAACCTAAAAGGAATTGTAACTTTTGTGGCAACCCAAGTCATTGGATGTGCAATTGTGTTGAGCTATCAAATGAAATCAAGAAACACATAGTGGAGTGTGACCAAGGGCATGTGTGTTAAAGGATATAATTGTTTTTGAGAGTGGAACAAAACTCCAAAGCTATATATGGATGTTATTGAGCTCAACCTTGTTGAACACAACAAAAATAAATGGTGTGTCAATAATGGTGTTATTAAACATGTCACTTGGAATGGTGATGTGCTTATTGAATTCAAGAAAGAAGATGGAACTACTAGAGTTAAAATAGCAAGGGGGAAGTCTCAAGTAGTCATAAAATGGGCAACATTGTAATTCCACCAAAGATGAAACAAAAGGAAATGTTTTGTATGTTTCAAGAGTTTCAAATAAATTATGTTTGTAGATTCATTAGTAGATAAAGGGATTCAAGTCTTGTTTAATTCCTAGAATGTCTACCTTCTAACAAGTTGTTTTAGATGTTGACAAAAGGGGTTTACAACATTCAATGCTTATTTTCTTATTAGACTTTCAATAGAAGTTGTAAATATTGCTTATTACATTACTAACATTTCTTTTACTAAAGTTAACAATGAAATCATTCCCTTTCAAAAGCTCTACAACTTGGTCCTTCATGTTAAACATTTTAGAATTATTTGATGCACAAATGTTTTGTTCACATCAACACACCAAGATTGATATTGTTTCCAAAGTTCAAAAACCATGTTCTTATGGTTATGACACCACCACTAAAGCCTATAGATGTTTCCACCCTATGGTAAATGCACATTACACTCACTCAAAAAGGGCAATTGAAAGTCCATTTTTACATTCCATATCTAGTGATTTTTCCAAAAAAACATTTAAATGATGTTAAAGTTCACATTTTTTTCCATTTTCAAGTTCATACCACCATAATTTAGTTTTTTTTAAAAACCTCTAAAAATATGGGTCTTGAAAAAATCAATTTAGGTTTTAAAATGGATTTCATGAATTTGAAATTTTCATTTTAAATCTTAAAATTTTTTAGAGACTTTTTCTTGCTTGGTTTTTTCCATCTTAAGTGTTATGGTACTTCAATGTGTGGTGGTAAAAAGTTATAGGTTTAGTTTTCAACTCCACTAGAAGAAAAATAATTCATAATGATAATTTTTTTGGTGATAGTTTGGACTGTAACATTGGATGTACCATTTTTTGTAAAGTCCATCTTGAATTAAACATTTATCCTTTTGATAATTTTTTTTTGGGTTTGAAAGATTAGAATGTAGGTTTCAATTTTTCATCTCACTTTTGCCAAATTTTTCAAATAGATTTGAATACAATGCAACAATATTTGACTCACCTAGAAAAAATTGCCATTGTGACTTCAAAAAAGTCCATTGTAATGTGCTTTTACCCCTTAAAACAAATAAGGTTCTTGTATCTAAAGATGTAATTCTTATGAAGACTACATGAGATTTACCTTAGTTGAAACTAAAACTCCAAAAGAGATTGTCACTACTTTTGTTCACCTACCATGAAAGGAAATATATATTGTAACCAAGATTGCACAAATCGATCACCACATAAAAGTTTATCCATTTCCTTACAAAAACAACTACATGCTACCTCCAAACCCTATTGGCACAACTACAAAATGTGGGTGCAATTCACTAGTCCTCATTCACTAAACCAATGAAATCATTGCTTCCCCACTAGGTCCCATTCATTATAACCAGTGAATTCACTCATAATCCAATGAAATCACTTGGTGTATAGGGACACCTTTGTTGTAGTGTGGTGAAAAAACCACCAAATTTCCTTTACCTAAACCTAGATCACAAGATAGAGAAGGAATAGTTGCACCAAATGAAAAAGGAATGATCATAATGTGCACAAAAAGAATGGTGAAAACCCATTGACATTTTCAAGATTTGATGGTTGGTCTTTCTAAAGCACAAATAAAACTTGTGATGTTTGTAAAAATGCCAAAATGGGTTGATGCCATGAAAAAAAATGATTTAAATTGAAGAGAATAACACTTGGGTTTTCGGGTTTTGGATGAACTCACCTCTTAGCAAGAAAGCCATCATCATGAAATAGGTTTTCAAATTAAAAAAATCATGTTGACAAAACCATCATAAAAGGTTCAGCTAGTTGTTTAGGGGTTTCAACAATGTGAAAGAAAAGATTTCAAGGAGACTTTTGCTCTAATTGCCAAATACAACAGATTGCAAAGGGTGATAGCCTTAGTTGGACACAACGAATGCCCAATTTTTCATCTTAATATAAAAATAATTTTTCTAAATGGTGAATTTTTTAAAGAAATTTATTTGTTATAGCTGAAACGCTTTGAAAAACCAAGAACGAAAATAAGGTATGTAAGTGAATATGTGTTGAAATCATCTTTAAAAAAATTATATACATATGCATAATACAATTTGAATATAGGACATTCAATTTATGTAGCCTGAAATGGACTACTTTACACCAAAATTGGTTTGCCTTAGGTCATGCATTGACCCAACTAGAATATGTATTTCAACCAAATGGGATTACAATGACTTAATGGGAGTATGCAACCAAAATGCTTGAGGAATTTGGGTTGGCAACTTATAACCGAAGATCACTAGAAATGATGTTAGGTTTCAAGTTGATTCTTGACATGGGAGTTCCAAAAATGGATTTTTAAATGTACCAAAAGATGGTTGGAAAAGTTGAACTTTCTCATTCAAACCCAACCAAATATTGCATTTTTGTGAATTAAGTGAGTAGATTTTCAGACCATCTTTAGACTTTTCATCTAGATGTTGTCAAATAGGTTGTTCCAAAGTAGGGAGGTTCAATTTTTATGTCACAATGCGATTTTTTTGCAGAGTGTCATACATTTACGTGCTACTAACACATGATTAAATTAACAATATGTTGAATTTGTCGTTAGATTTAGATTGTCAATTTGAATAAAAATATATCCATCACAAACTTAATGGGTCATGATTTCGCAATAATAGTCATGCAAAATATGTTTTTCATAGGTTTGTATGAAATATACATGGATGTCATTCATCTACTTGTGTTATTTGAACATTGATGTCATGCACATTGTTTAGACACGAATGTCATATGCCCTATTTGTATTGTTTAGAAATGGATGTTGTATGCTTATTTATGTTGTTTACACACGAAAATTATGCACATGACTTTTGTGTTTAAATAATGCATGACATTCATGTTTACATTATATGAATTTATAAAATAATAAATTTCCCAAGGATTTGAAATGAACCCAAGAAGCTTGTAAATTTGTGATGTCCATATAAAAAAATTGCAACACATATACATCAAATAATAATAACGGACTTTTGAAACTAAAAGATATGGATTGGTGTCAATTTGTGCTTTTATATGCATGCATTTTTGTGTATGGTTTCTATTTGGGATATCTTATTGGGACTTAGTATATGATATATTATAAAAAGGAACATAACTACAAAAGCTTTTTATAAAAACCTTAATTGAAAAATAAATTATGGACGTTTGAATGGCTTAAAATGACCATATTTTCAAAAGTCCATAACAAAATCATTTTTGGGTGGATTTAATTTTTTTCTTTTAACATGTATATTAAAAAAATGTTTAGTTGAACTTTTTCTTATATGGATTTTTTTCATTTATCATCACATAATCCCCATTTAACATTGGGTTTTAAAGGTTTTCTCCATTTTAGTGTTAAAATATGGACTATTTGAAGTATTGTATTCATTAAAATTGAGCCACCTTAGCTTGCAATTGCCTAAACATCTATTAAGGTATATTAAGGGAACAATGGATGTAAGTATCTGTTGCCATCAAGGGGAGGTAGATGAATTAGTAGTGTAGTTGATTTTTAAGATGTAGATTAGGGAGGCATTGTTCATGATTGGAAGTCAACAATTACATATGTTTTAATGTTTATATCGAGTCTATTTTACAACTATTATATTGGATATTTGTGCAATTACCCAACTATTCGTTACAATAATAATAATAATAATAATAATAATAATAATAAATATAAATAATTATTACTATTATTACTATTTACATTATTTATTTGGATTCCAAATTAATAGTTAATATTATTATCTACCAATTATTATGAAGTATAATAGTTAGTACACCTAATAGATAGATTATGTTAAGGTAGAACCGTTCATCATCAATCATTGGGTGTAGATGATTAAAAATTTTGGGATTTTCAAAATTTTGATTTATTTTGTGTGATGTAAAACATCATGGTAACTCCAAGGTAAACTTTACATTATATGTTGCAACTTCAAAGGCAAAGGAACAACATAGAAGAAACACAAAACATGTTGAAATCACATAATGTTTTCTAATAAAAATAACCTAATATTTTTAAATTCATAACTTCTTTGTTTCTTGTTGATTTTTAGTGATCTAAAGTGTTAAGGATGCATTAAATTTAAACTTCTTCATTAATTATTTGAACTTTAGAAATAAAAAAGCCATGAAGGAAACAAATGTGCTAAATATTCAAGTGTGAATTAAGCTAGTGATCAAACATTGACCTTGCTTACTTTTAACAACCAATTTTTTTTCATTTTTTGTCCTTTTTGAACAATCTAAATAGTTGTGGGTGCTTCAAATCAAGGTGGGTAAATTCAAGCTAAAAGGAGCCAACAATGCACCATTTTTCATTGCTTAGTCCTAGAATGTTCCAAAAATATCCTAAAAATATTCTAGAAGCACATTTGAAAAAATCATCAAAAAACTTGTATGACCCACAAATATGTTACAAAATATTATTCTCCAAAGTTGTGTTAAAAAGTTCTTTTTAAAAATATGTCATTTATAATCCATTAAGGACTATATTAAAAGTCTTTAAAACAACAAAAGACATTGAAAAATCATTGATTACATTGCTTTAGGAGTGATTTTGATTACTTTATCTTCATTAGATTAATTTCAAAAAAATCACATCTTTCCACAATATAATTTAAACATTTAAATGTAAACACTTTTTTTTTGGGTAACATTAATGTAAATTTTAACATTAAAACGTGAAAAACCAAACATTGGTTACACGTCCATTGATTTAAGTTGAATGTACCTAGGTCTAAAAAAACTTTTTTGCATTTGAAAGGCAAATGGATAATGTATTAAGACTTAAAGCTCTCTAAAAGTTAAAGTTTTACTCATTGGTTTGCCTTGTAGTAGTTGTAAATGAGTTGCAAATGAGTGGCAAATAGGATGTAATTAATTTTTTTTATTCCATATTGTTTGTTCTACCTTTCAAGTTTGTAAAATATATAATTAAGTGCACTAAAAGTATTTAAAAAAAGTGACATTTGGAATAAATTTTAAAAAAAAGACTTGCCCTAAAGGTTAAACCCAAAATAAAATAGGATTATCCAAAATGACCTACCTATTTAACCTAAGCCTACTTACCTATCTATTTAGGTTGAACTACGTATCTACTTAGCCTAAGAAATGTAAGTAGTAATGCCTACTTACTTTAGGTCTATTTACTTAACGACACAAGTGCCATGTTTTAATATCTTATTAGCCTTAAGTTGAATGATTAATTTAAATTAATAAAAATATTAAATATTGAAATAAATTTAGAATTTCCATGTGTCCATTGATGATTTGTCAACACATCATTGTCATGTCAACACATTGTTGCCAATATAGTGGCAACATAATGACACAATCTACTATATTAATTCACTACGTCTGTGCGTGCGTTTGTTTGTGACACGACAATTCTGTTGCAAAAGCATTCTATGGCAGAACCAGCCTCTGCATTTTCTATGGCAGAACTGGCCTTTGTATAGTTTTGGCGTTGCGGGTCATGGTGGCGGAGAGACACACACCAACCATCGATCGCGTCTGTCAGTATCTTACTTTAAGTTACTTTAAGTTACTTTAAGTTACCCTTGGGGGGGGGGAGAGGAATAAAGATGTGATAAAGTGAGTTAGGAGCGTTGGATCGAGAATCAGACGGGTGGAATGATGTTTTTCAGGGGTAAGTATCGTGTTGGGGTAAAAATGGTGAGCTGGGAAGTTACACATGGGGTGGGATGGACTGTTGGGGGGGGGGAACCGGTGGGTGAGGAGGCGAGAGACCATTGGACAGAGAATAAACAATAC
>Ga0116227_10003926_pt1 | contig 32647 bp, 20 predicted proteins | sample S1TSphgellanicum_FD_89693 | JGI IMG/M metagenome (GOLD analysis project Ga0116227, IMG submission 89693) | Host-associated microbial communities from peat moss isolated from Minnesota, USA - S1T2_Fb - Sphagnum magellanicum MG | ecosystem: Host-associated > Plants > Peat moss > Unclassified... | reverse complement strand
GTATTTTTTTTATAAAATTCTAAAAACATTGTTATGTGGTATAAAAATAAAAAATATATTTTTTTTATATTTTATATATATATATATATATATATATATATATATATATATATATATATATATATATGATTTTTTGAAATGAAACAAATTGATTAGAAAATATGAAATAATTTTAACAATTTGCAAAACCAAGTGTGAAAGAACATAAGGTTTTGGGAAAGGTCCTTGGGGAATGCAAGTAGCTAGGCTAAATAGAATTACTCATGAACTTTTTTAATTAACAAAATTTTATGAAATACCACATGAAATACATATTTTTGCATGTATTTTCTACTAGTCATAGAGTGAAAATATTTGCAATTTAGTTATATATAATACAAAAAATATGTCAATAAGTGAACTATTTGATGTGACTATAATTTAACTAATTTGATCATCTCATTTTATTTTCTTAATCATGTAGTCATACTTGATCTTTTTGCCATTTGATGGAATATGCATTGATCATACCCATGTTACAATAAACATAAAAATGATTTTTTTGGAATAAATAACTCTTGAATAGTATGCATAATTATTGCAAGAAATCACCTTGTTTTCTTTTCATTTTTCCCATTTCCAAAAATAATGAAATGAAAAAAATTAAAATTTAGTGAAATCTTTTTGTTCAATCTCTTTATTTGCAAGATGCATGAAGTTTCTACAGCCTATAGTGGCAACATCTTAAGCTATATCAAACCTGTTTTCCTCTAATTTTTTCACAATCTTTTTTGCATTTATATGTTCATATGTTTTTTGAAAATTCTATTCTCTAAACAAGGATAATTTAGTTATTAACTTATTATGATGACCAAATTAATAAATGAAAGTCATGGTCAATAGTCAACTTGTTGAGTTGAAAATTTGCATATATGCAAATGTCATCAAATGGGGTGTTGTCTTGGTGGAGTCATGGCCCCTAACATTATACATGGCCATTGTTGTTAATGCAGTCAGCACAAGAATACTACTGCAAATCTTATAGACTACCCTTTGCCCCTTTTTTTTTTGGTTTCACCTTGGCATTTCTAGACATGTTTTGGGTCCATATCATTTACATTTTGGGCATATTGTGGGTGTTAAGCAATATGTAACATGCTACAAGATCCCTAGCACATGCTACCTGGCATGTTATGTGCCCTTTGGTACATGTACACTAATTTGCACTTAATTGAGGGAATTTCATCCACTTAATAGTTTTTCTTTGACATATTTTGTTGTTTTTTGACAAAAAAATTAGGGGAAAAAAAAACCAGTTTCATCATCCCTGAAAATTAACTTTTAATAACATAGTGAAAGTAGATTTTGAAATGGTGATTGCAACGAACCACCATTCCATTCTTATATAATAGGGATGCAACATATATAAAACTCAATGTGTGATTCATGATGCAGGTTGCAATTGCTATGATCCTTCGATATGGGTTACAAGATGAAGTGCGCTTGTCACATTCACTCGCAATCATTTTAGTGGTGTTTGTATGTATATATGTTGCGGGATGGTGTTGGGCGTGGGGCCCATGTCAATGGTTAATTCCAAGTGAAATTTTCCCACTTGAAACAAGATCAGCAGGGCTCAGCATTGAAGGATCTGTGAACTTCTTATTTAATTTTGTGATCATTCAATCATTTTTGACCATGTTATGTTCCCTCAAGTGGGGCCTCTTTGTCTTCTTTGCTATATGGAACTTTTTCATGCCATTTGTGGTGTTCCTTTATGTGCCTGAGACCAAAGGAGTGCCTCTTGAGGAGATGGAACTGGTGTGGAAAAGGCATTGGTTTTGGAAAAGATTCATGCCAGTTGACAATTATATTGACAATTCTCCTGAGAAACCTTGAAACAAAACCGCCTCAAATTTCTACATGTATGTAACTTTTAAGCACCATTTGACTTGCTTTCTGGGTTGCAAATGGTGTCCAATTTGAACTTGGAAAAATTCAAACAAAAAGTTATGATTATCTCAAGGTAGTCAAGGCAAGATGGTGTGCTTACTTACTTATGCCTTGATTCACTAGTACAACATGTATATTTAAGGAGGTGTTAAACAAATGGGAATTTATGCCATCCTAAATTTCCAATATTGTGGTGGGAAATATGTGTCCTTAGTTTGTGTCTAGCATTGAACTCTTTAGCTATTGCGTGTACTAAATTACTACTTCTCCATATGTTGTCTTCATGTTGTATTAGTGTGGCATATCCTATTGAACACCTCTTGTATTCTAGCTTGAATTATTCAGTATTTTTCTAAGTTTTAGTTTAGTCTTCTATGCCCATTTAACTCATCTTTGATCATATCAGGAAGTTGTTTACTTTTTGAACTTTAGAAGCCCAATGCTTTATTATACTTAGTACTATGTTTAAGCTATTGAGCACATATTGTAACTTATTTTACAAAGTATATGCATTTTTGTGAAATCCAATTTTCGTAAAAATATTGTTGAGTTTTTTTGTGAAATTTTCACATTTTCATTAATTTTTAAAATTAAAAAATTAATGACCCTTGCTTCATAGGTCTGAAAATTATGAAACCAGCACAGTGCATCGGTTCTCACAAAGGGCAAGTTCAAATGATATGAAAAGCACATCTCCTATTTTCCTAAAGTTTTATAAATTGATTTCTATTGTATTCTTAGGATGAAAATGCTGAAAATTCAATAACTCAAGTTTTACTTTGATGTTTTGTGACATACAGTTCTCAATATATGAGTGACTATGGAATGAGCACTCAGACATGTATGGCTTGTAAGCTCACTGTATTGTTCCACAAACATTACAATTTCTACAATTCAAATTATAGATCTATTTCCTCAATCTTTTATTCAATTAGCCTTTCAAGAGTTTCTATGTAAAAGGTAAAGGATCTCATGTAAAGAAAAAAATGATTAAACAATTTCTTACAATTATACAAAAAGTAATGATGAAGCCACCATGAAGGTCCAATACAATTTAAACTCAATGTTTGCAATATTAATGACGCCTTATGAGATTCCTCAAATTGGGGATATTAATAAAAATATGCTATAAACAATTTGATGGTTGGCAAATTCTCTTGACTGTTTGAGAGGGAGGGTGGAGTCCTTGTGAAAGTTAAGAGCATGGCACATGATCAAAAGTCAAAAGTCATGCCCACCCATCAAGTTTATTCTTCCTTTGGCCAATTCCATCTTTGAAGTGTTGAAGTCCAAGAAACTATACTTTGAAAATTTTATTTGACAACTATGACCCCATTTGATGTTTGTATTGTGATGAGCATTAGTTATCATATTAAAATGTCCACCAACTTGCTTGAAACACTGTAAGAGTGTATCCATATAAATAGTAGGTCTCAACCCATACCAAAGCCATTCAATATGTTGATTAGAAATAACAATTCTTGTGAGGTGTATCTAGTTTAAAAATAAAAAATTCTTCCAAATGATATGTGGTGTAGAAAAATGGGAGAAATAATTGGTCATTCATTCCTTGGAGGTTCTAGTTTGAATATAGCTCTTCCAGAAGGGGAAAGAGGAAGAAAGTTTGTATCTTTATTGTCGATCATCATCATAGAGTGCATTGGAGGAGAAGATTCAAGTTCAGAAATACCAGGGCTGTGATGCAACTCGGTTACGTCTAAGCTAAGCCCAACATTTGAAGGAACATAATGAGGGAGAGAGCTAAGGCTAGAGGAGACCCTAGTACCCAAATCAATTATTCCTGCAATATTTTTTCTACAACAACTCAAACACTCAGCATTTGAAAATGTGAGGTCACTTCGAGACCTAGGTTGGTATAACATGGCACCCATGTTACTACTATTTAGGCTTGGAAATTGGTCATAGTCTCCACCAATCATAGTGGGGATAATGTGGGGGAAAAATGGGGATAATTGTGGCATCAAAAGCATTGGGAATGTTGATTCCCCACTTCGGTCATTATAACAATTGTTGTTGAGGTATTGTTCAACCTCCTTTGTATGATGCAAACATCTTTTCCGATGACACCATTCTCGAGCAAATATGTTTTTCCATTGGCCGGGAGCCTTAACCTTAATACTTTGGGTTTGGCACCCAAACTCATATGTAAATCGAAGCTTCCATAAATTGTCACTACCGGCGAGAAATTTTAGTTCCAAGCACACACACCCAATTCGAGCAAGTGAGATCGCAGGAAGTAATTCCAATATTTTGTTTTTCACCTCAGTCGGGATGGTGAGAAAGGATGCTGGCAGTGGAAGCCCAGCTTTCTCACATATCGATGTAAGCAATGGCAGAGTCAACTTGTCTTTCACTTCTTGCCATAGATCAAACACATTTTGAAACACAATTGTGTTGGTGTTTGGCTTCATATGTTCATGCTTGTCTATGATGATATTATTAAACTCTGTTTGACAATCCATTGCTGTACTATGATCCTGCTACCCAACCAAATGATAGAAGAAAAAAGATTTTTTTGGATGAAATTGCATACATAAAATCAAAGAAGGGTATCTAAATGAGTTTGTCATGTTAGCTGATGAAGATCCAACAAAATGCAATTCTTTAGGATACGGATGCACATGCATTAACATTCAATTGTGAGGCTTAATTGGAATGAAAACAATATTTAGATGTGAAAGATATTATTGTTTTTTAGAATTGATGTCAGAATCAATAATAGAAAAGGTTGTGTGCACCATGAGGGAATCGCCAATGTTGTTGTTGATTTCTGGGACTAATATTAATTCTTGCCGCTTCAAGAATCTAGACATAGGAAGGCTAACCCTATGAACTTCAGACTTGAATTGGCCACTAGTAATGGCCCCATACACTACCAATGCATTTCCAACTATCTGGCAACGAAGTATTATATTTGAGTCCACAAAATTTTGCAATCTTGTTGTTGCATCATCTTCAGATCTAGATTTGATGATCTCTGGAAGAGTGTAGTTGAGGTTCACTTGGCCTCCCTTCCCACTCCATCCAGGTGGAAGACCATATTTAATTTCAAATGAGCGATTATTGATCAACATATCTTCACCCTTTGATGTAGACACGATCCCAGTTAATAAAACAAACCCAGTCTCTAGCATCACTGCATGGATTGCCAAAACCAAAAACTCTTGTTGTTCTTTCACCTTTCCATACTCCACTAATAGCACATGCTGCAACAAATCTGGAATCATTCCACCATGGGCATCATAGTTCCCACTTGATGGTTGTTTTGTTGAGGATAACATCACCATGCTACAATCTGACAATAATTTTGATTCACTCTCCACTTCCATTGGATCACACCCTCCTACAAGATCCAACTCCATAGATGCAACACAAATTTGGAACAAACTTCAAGTGAATTACTTTAATAACTTGTTGAATATCTTTTTGGAAGCAATTTCCTTTCCCCCCTTCTCTAGATCAAATTTCTCTTCCCATTGGCATGAATGCAATTTGCATAGCTTCAAATTGAATTTGTTCCTTGCACAATAACATTGTATTTGGAATATCTCCAAAACGTTGCAACCTTTTGAAAGAACAACAAGTGGTAATAGGCTTCCCACCTTTTCATCCATTCCACTTGAAAGATCATTGTGGCCTCTTCATGAAAACCCACATGATGAGTCAATGCTTGAGACTTGGAACATGGTATTTCAAGCACTAGGCATTCATTTCCACAATCTACACTCCTATTCAAACTGAAGTATAAGGGTAAGGGTTGTGATCATCGGGACCATGTCTTCCACTATCAAATGATGGGGCATAATACCCTTTGTACTTGAAGTGGAAAAGCACTAACATCCAAAGAAAGTAGCATTGTCACCCATGTAATGCATAATTTGTTTGTTAAAGGGTGAGTTTTCCTTTGAATTGAGTGTCCAATAGATTGAGCATGGTGTTTGACTTAGGTATGACCTATATACCAAGGTTGACCTAAAGGAGGAAGGACTCCCCAACTTGCGCATAATTTTATAAAACCTTGGAATTCATGTTCCAAAGGTACACTTGATAATGAAGTTATGAATGAGACATGAAATTATTTAATGTTAGGATGTAAGGATGCATGTAAGGAATGATGTTGTCCCCACTTGCCTTTAGTGCACATGAAAATCCACCCCATGCATACAAAGGATTTAAATGACAAGTTTTTACTTATATACAATTTTTAGTTATGAACAATTTAAAATGATTCCATGCTAAATTTTCAAATCCACTTGGAAACACCAAATGAAGAATACCCTACATTGATGTTAGATTTGACACATATTAATTCAAAATTTCCTTGTTAAAAATTTTGGGAAATTTTTTCTTAATATGTTTGAAATTTCAAAATAATTATATATTGACTTTGCTTAATAATGAAAAAATTATGAAAAATTCAATAAGTTATACTGGTGTCTTGTTTTAGACATATGGTAGTATCATTGTCATAAATTTGAAAACTAAGTGGAAGGTTTGTGACTTTGAGAATTAAAAGCTTACATTCATTTCATGAAGGTTGATCAAAAAATTGCAATAGGTTGGCCTACCTTTTAAAGGGATTATGCCCAAACACAATGAATGCAATTATCATCTGAAGGTTGAAGATGCATGACTATTTGTACAAGGAACTCAAAGCTTGAGTTCAAGTTGAGTTCATCTTAGGTGTTCATCTTTAAACAATCAACAAGCCAATTTGAATGTGTGGGTCACAAAAGTTAAATATTTTTCAATTTTTCTTTTCAGTTACATAGGGTATTCTAAGATCTTTGCATGGTTTTTTTGAGGGAGCACTACCACATTGATTTGGGTGAGAGATGAATCAAATATTGCATAAGTATTCCAATTAGTTCATCCACTTGTTGGCACTACACTATGCATTAGATATTACATGGCTAACAAGCTAGTATGCATGTGAATAAAAATACCATGGGGTAACTATTAATTTTCATTGGTGAGTTAAATTGGGAGTTCAATAGCTATAAACATGGGCTTATGTAGGACTTCTTTTTTTTTAAATTTATTTAGGAAATGTTGTTTTTTTCCCTATTTTTTTATAAGATTAACTTTTTGATCAATGCTTCGTTTTAAAGATGTTTCACACTCACATTCATTTGCAATGACATTTTCTTTTGAATGCTAAATTTGGTTTTTACAAGTGTTAGCTTAGTTTATGTGCACAAATGTTCCATTTGAAATATTAAACATTTTTTTTGGATTGCATCAATTTGGGATCCACTTTTGGGTAGCAATTGCAATATCCCTTTGAATCTAAATGTAGTTTTGTCACATCAAAGTACTTATATATGCCATGGTGAAGATGGCATGTCTAAATGGAATAAATAATTACATAGTGTTGTGTATGACTATAAATCAATCATGAATGTAGTCATAAAAATAAACCATTCAACATTGTTTGCAACCCAAAGAATTAAAAAAAGAATTTTGAGATTAGTTGTAGATATTGTCTTTCATTTTAGGTGTGATCCATATACATAAATTGAAAGTAAACCCATTCCAAACCAATTTACAACTTACAATATTAAATTTGAAAGTTCATATGGAGTCCTTTGTGTCCATCCACATAGATAGATCACAAACTTGTAATTGTATAAAACCCACATAGGTTTAAATAGGCAAGATTGTTTCTATTGTATGAATTGGGTTAACATCAACATGGTGTTAGGTTTTTAATAGGTTGAAATTTATGGCTTTTGAATAATGTAAAAACTAAAAAGTTCAAACCTCAACCACCAAAAGGAGTACAAACTTTTTTTCATGATGCATCATCCTATGTCATGAAATCAAAGTAGTTTTTGCCTTTATCCTTGAATTCTATTTGTGTTTTTTAGGTAGGTAGTCAATTGAAAGGTGACAATTTGCTTGAGGAGTGCATGCAAGTGCCACCATTAGCACTAGCACCATCATTGTAAGGCATTATGAGACCCAACACTACAAAGCACCATCATTGTGAGAAGTTCCACAAGTGTCATGATCCACCATTGTCTTTAATAAAAAATGAATGGCAAAGTTTGAATTGCCATTATTAAAAAATTCAAATTGCTTTGAAACTTGGTTGGTCCAAGCACAAGCTTAGGTTCATATGCTGCAAGCCATGCTTAGGGTGACATAAGTTAGGGGGGTTCAATTTATACCTCCCATGTTAATTTAAATTTAAATTTCATTTGCAAATTTTCATGCAAATAAAAAAAAATCGAAAATAATTTGGATGTGTGTTTTCATCCATTGGTGTTTCATCCAACTAATTAAAAAATAATGGACTAATAACCATGCTAGGTGTTTGTGATTGTTCACATGCTACCTCAAGCAATCTACAAGTTATATTTAAAATATCCATAAAATGACCCCTTTTTGGGCCCTTCTTTCAACTTTTAAACATTGTTATCTGAAAAATAATGAAATTTTATTAAATTTAAATATGGGTAAAAATGTTAAAACTCAAGATTAAATGCACAAGGTTCAAAAATATTTATAGTTACAATACACACAACAACAATGATTGATTAAAGACAATTAGGAAAAAAAAACAAGATGAAACTCAAATTTGAACAAATTTGGTGTTAATTTCAATTTCAATCCCATTTTAGCTTAGTGTATTTTTTATGGTGTTTTTTAGAAATCTCACCCCTTTTATATCAAACAAGAGGTATTAATGTCATGTTTTCTTTCTTTTGTGAATATCTTTATTATATTGTAAATGTTTTGTTTCATATTTTGTAGCAAACCAAAAAATATTCATAGATGTTTGTGACATGAAAAGTGTCCATGACTTTAAAAAATCTTAATCTTCAAATTAAAAGTTAATTTTTTATTTAAAAAATTCATTTTGATGTCATACATAGTTTGATTGGTGTGATTTTTGAAACATTAAAGTATTGTTTTAAAAAATCATTTCATGGCAGTTTGAACATGAATTATTGAAACCTTCACTAAGGTGTTGATGACATTCAACATATCTTGGATTTTCACCTTAATTGGTTGGGGTCATAAACAAAATCAAATTTACATGTTATTCACATCGTTGGTTTCTTGGAGAGGTGAGGGATGTGTATATATGTCATAATGGGATTATAATGAGACAAAAGTTCCTTGAGGCTATCCACAAGTACAAGGAACACACACACCAACAACATTTCTCATGTAAAATATCAACATTTTAGTGTAAATCTTTTGTAGTCAATTTTTTACTTGTATGAGCACCAAAAGACTAACCTCCCTTAACTTTTCACATCTTGTCAAACCCCATAAGTCTTGTCACCCATTTCCTCGTACACATCCATACATAGACCCTTCTTTCACCTCCTACACTATCAACTTCAACACCTTTGGCCAACCATGTGCATGCCACTATCACCCCATATTGACCCCTACCTTTTTGTGTTGAAATGTCCTCACAACTCAATATTATCTTGATTTCCTCTTGTACTCCTCAAATTTTGTCTATGCCCCTTCCCAATCCAATAGTTCAAACATTAATTCTTGACCAAACCCCTCAACCTATCCCTATCAACATCCAACTCTTGACTCATAAGTGGCCACAGATTTACTCAACAAGGTATAGTTTGACACCAACATTCTTGTCAATTATTTAATGTGCCCAATTTAAATCAACATGATTGTTGAACCCCGATACTTGCTTCACTCCATCCTTACCTGCATGAACATAAGCTTGGGTTCTAACCATAGATATCCTTAGAGTTTTCATTTAGGTCTTCCACATCCTTGCTTAAATTTTTGAATCCTTCTTGCCCTTCAATGTGGGCAACTTCTGCGTGGGATATGAACAACTACATTGCTTCCTTTTAATCATTCCCAATTTAACATCACCTTCTTGAAAGACATGGTTTACACTTTAGTTGATGTCATCATAATCGATCCAACATGGAGATATTTATTTCCTTGATCATGTTCTACCCAAGGTTTCCTTGCCTTTAAGGAGGCAAACATAAACCCAAAAAAAGAAAAGAAAAAAGAGTTATTGTGACTAGCACCCAACAAATCAATTCCTCTATTTAGCAATCAAATTATTTGATTGTTTGCACAAATAATCAAACGATTTGTTACCATGAATGTGCCAATGTTACATGGAGTATGAAAGGGCCTAAAGGCTCTCCACTTTCTATGTTGGTTACTTTCCGTTGCCAAAGACTTTTCAGTACCCTCAAAAAAATGCAAGCATCTTCCATCTTAAATCAAGCAACAATGGTAGGTTTAATTAACTCTCAACTTCCCCCTTTGGGACACACCTCCCATTCCCATTGCAAACTTGTTGTGGGCAGTTGAGAGAAGATACCCACTATCACTTCTTTGCTAATGAATTGAAGTCATAGTCATGAAGAAAACAATAGGTAGAGCTTCAGAACAAATTCAATGAAACCACGGCTGTCTTTCTTTCTCATCCTCAGGATTTTTTGCTTCTTTCGGGTTCAGGTTCGAGAATTTCCCATTTCCAAACCCTGAGTGTGTCTCTTATGCCCAAGTCTGCAGTTTCATGATGGTCTAATTCTGGTGAAGGAGTGGTCAAAGGTACGAGAGATGCTTCAACTTTTGAGCAGGGTACAAGTTTGAGATGAAGACGCCATGGTAGCATATACTTGGAGTTGAACCCCCGGGTTCTCTTGAGGGATTCTACCATCCAATAAGGTTATTCAAATGTTGCAGGGGGTCAAGCTGTGCATCTAATTTGTGCAGGGATAGATTCAATACTGGATTTCTGCTTGAACCAATGAATGTGACATGAGGTTCTAATCTTTGTTTGGAGACACCAGGTGTAGCTGCTGATGGAAATGTCACACTGGTGTCATTGACAGTATTCCAGATGCATAAGCAAGTATTCAACCAGTTGTCTATTTCAAGTGTCAAGGAGAGGAGATACTTGCCAGATGTCAAGGACAAGGATCCCCTGTACAAGTTTCTTGGACAAGAGTCTTGGCAGGTAACTCCTGGAATTTTCCGTGTGCTTTTTCTCAGAGAATGTATTCTTTGACACTTTGCTTGCCTTAGCCTGGTTCAGCAATGAACAGGGAGGAACCTGGCACATCAATTTGGCTCACTTGAAATTTCTCCTCTTTAGGTGATGTGGGTCTGGTCTTTATGCTTATCAGCCGCTCACAACATTGGTGGGCACAAACTGCAAGCAATGTGGACTTTATGAAAAAGATACATTCAAGTCAGATGACATATTTGATGAATGGGAGCTTTGCCCTTTCAATTTCACTCTGGATCCTGAAGGCCACTATGTTCACTTGAAGGACAAGGAGTTCAATATGACACTGTAATGCCCACAGTGCAGTAAGTTTCAGTTTTCTGAGGTTCTCAGCTTCAGAACATCTTCTCATCACTAATTGTGCTTTCTTTCAACATTTTGAAGGGTCTGAGTATGTGGAGTTTTGGTTTGTGGATCATATGTGATGACTTGTTGATTTAGGAGCCTCTTGGAAAAGTTAACTGAACTTTGCTATGCCTCCTGATAATGGTTTCTTGGTCAAATTCTTCTTTTGCACTAGTTCTGTAGGATTTTTTTTACACTGTCTATGACAGTCAGAATTCTTTAGCCCTACACATGTGCAAGCTATCAAGCTTGATGCACATGTGAAGAAAATTGAAAATTTTGAAAAAATGCATATTTTTCTGTCTTAAGGGTTTGCCTTCCATTTCTGGTATATCTATAGGAAGGAAAATGAGAGGATGGTCTGATTCTTTGTAAGTGACACTCACAAGGTTATGACTTGACACATTCTTGTCATGCTTTTTTGGGTTTTGGTGGAACTGATCAATTCATTATCAAAGTGTTATTATTGAGTTTTCTCTGCAATCTCATTAATGTATTATGTTTAGGAAGGCCAAGTCATATGTGTGAAAAGGAAGAGCAAGTGTTTGCAGATGGCACCTTCTACTATGGCCTGGATTAGATAAGTGTTCCTTCTTATCAAGTCCACAACTTTGGGGCTTACTGGTTTGCATTTAACCCTCACATGTTGCTGTGCTGGGCACCTATCATGTCAATTGAGACCTGTGTTTGGTCTCTGTATTGCAGATGTGACCCATCCTCAAGATGAGGTGTCAAGGCCAGATGATCCATCCAGTGGCAAACAGATCTCCAAGTACTGGATTCTGGTGGTGGTGATAGTTGTTGTTGGGGTCTTATGCCTGGCTGGTCATGCCCTTGTTGCCTCTGTGGCACCACAAGCGAAGGAAGGAGGAACAAGCACGGTTTGTACAGTTATTTGAAGATGATGAATTTTTAGAGAGGAAGAGCAAGATCTAAAGGACGATCTCTAGGGAAGCATTTTATCTAAATTGTGGATGTCTGGTGGCTTGACCTGGCTCCTACTACAAAAAAATTGGACAGTGGGATAGTATTTAGTCTTGAATTTAGAGGATTTTTGTTCCATGTAGAATGATTCAAGGACCTGCACCTCAAGCACATCAACCCAGCATGCATTTCAGTGCATGGTGACAGGTGACTTTGATTTGGTAGTTTTGCCTCCACTTGTTATCCACTACAGAAGTAATAGCTTTGTCTTATTGCTGTTCCAAATTATCTCCTTACCTCACAGATGAGTAAGAAGCACCTGCAAGAGACTCAAAGCAATTCCATCCACCAGTCTTTAAGGGCAGGATCTCTCACAAACTGTAGGTTCTTTCAGTTTGTGAAACAAAGGGAAATGGGAGGGTTCTTTGAACTCCAATTGGGAACTGCAGTTCTTTTAATTTTAGAATTATTTCTTAAGAATATGAAAAGGGGGTTTGCTTGATTTTAAATTTAAAATCATAACCAGAAATGGCTGTTCTTTTATTTAAAGAGTTAAACCCAAAAAAAAAAAAAGCCCGGAACCAGGGGGTATCAACAACATCAGATACCCGCACAACAGTGGTGGCAATCCTAACACTATTCTCACACGTCATTGGTAGGTAGGTAAGTAGGTAGGTACTTGGTACCTAGTACCTACCAATGGCTGTTACGTTATCCACAGAGACCCTGCAAAAACCCTCCAATCGAGCAGTCCAGTTTCATTGAAAATTTCCTTCGGCATCAAAACGCTCTCGCCCCTCTCTGCTCCGTCTCCTCCTCTTCTCACGTCTGCACCAACAACCACCCTGTGCGTCGATCTTGTGGTACTTGTCCATAATTCCTCGAGTTTGGTTTTTGTGTTTTGTTGACACTTCCTCGAGTTTGCTTTTTCGTACTTTGTCCATAATTCCTGGAGTTTGATTTCGTACTTGTTCCTGATTGCAAACCGCCTCCCTCGGCGGAACACCAGCTACATACCGTCGATTCCTCTTGCCTGCCTGTATAAGATACTTCTTATGAGACAGAGTGATGGCAAACTCATTCGCATTAGACCTCCGCCAGTGTGCAAGAACATCGCCATCATCGCCGTCATCATCATCATCATGTCTGTGTTCCAACGCTGATGCAATTGTGGCGAACAGGAAGCGTGTTTCAGCTCAGCGCACTTCTTCAGTCTTTCCGATCCCTCTACATACACGCTTGCACAAGCAGAGATTATCGCATTCTAACGGATTTGGGAAGAAGCCGGCGCATTGTCGAGTAATCCAGGTGATGATGCATTGTTTGGTTGCAACATAGTTTGCAATTTCTACTTTCTTTGTCTCTTGTTGTCTTCGAATTTGGATGGAGTGATGCGTGAGGAAGACCTTAGAACCCCAGAAGTTGTAGGGAATAGCTTGCTTGTCCAGCTGATGAAGAGTCTGAGTATTGTTTGCTCTGTTGTTCTTCAATCTGTTCAGTTAGCTCATGGATTCTTGCCTCTCAAAGGATCAATTGCCTTGATGCAGGTAAAGGCTTTGGCTCCTGATGATGGAGCTGGAGATACAAATAAGGTACCTCTTTGGAGAAAAGAGCTGACAACATCGGATAAATCTGTTGCTGGGACAGAATCGAGCTTTGCGGATGAGTTTCTGCAAAGTGCCACAATGGAGGAAGACATTGTTCGCCTGAAAAAGAAGAGGGATGTTGAGAAGCGCATGGAAAGATTTCAGCGCAGCAGTAGGGATTCTTCTCTGGAGGAAAAGGAGGATAATGGATTTGCTAAAACTGCCATCGAGAAACTCTTGGTAGGAGATTTCTTCTTTATTCTTTTCATTCTGGCTTGGTTGGTGGCAGGTGTTGGAGAGAAAGCTGCACTAAAAACAAGCACTCTGATTGATTCTTGGCTGCCACTGTGGCCCACTATCTTTCAGCCAGCCCTAGGGATTTTTATGGCTGGTGCCCTTGTGTCAGCCCTGTCTGGTTACCTGTCCAAGAGAGAGGAAAAGTGAGATAAAGTGCTGAAGGTCTGGATCACACCATACCTGCCAGGTAGCTTGAATGGTTTTGTGTCAAAAGAAGAGATCATGAGGGAGAGTTGCTATGTGTGCACAGAAAAGCTAAAGGCGGAGTTCTGCAATTTTGGGGCTTTTTTAGTACATCGTGATCCATGGACAAATGGGGCATATGTGTACATCATGATAGAGTTTGAACATGCATCCAACATGATGGAGTTTGAACTGACTTTCCATGGGGCATGTGTATGTATGCACGTGCTCTGATTTTGCGAGAGACAGTGTGATGAGAGTTCTTTAGAAGGAATAAGAGGCTGTAGGAGATGTTGCAAGGATTGTGATTGCTCAAGTTTGGCAGTTCAAACAGTAATGTTATTTTTCATGGCTCTTTTTCTTAGTGTGAATTGTTCCTTACCCTGTCCAAGCAGACATATTTTACCCACAAAAGAATCAATGCAGAAGAAACTAGTTGTATGGTCTAAGAAACAGAATGATCCAGTTGACTAGTTGTATGGTCCAAGAAACAGAATGATCCAGTTCGTTACATGTGTTCACTGCACATCTATGGTGGGATAAGTATGTGACAGTGAAGAAGTGAATGAGCCCTAAGTGCTCTTGCATGTGCTTGCCTCTGTAACTTCTATTACTCAACGATTCCTCCTAATGTTTGGTGAACTGACCAGATGCTGGGGTGGTGTTTAATAGTGGAGTCACAGAAGCATACAAATGAGGCAGCACATTGTCCACAATGGTTTCACAAGGTCATGACTACAGCCATATTTGGCATCATTTCCATTCCAGAGTTCACAACACATGATCAATAAGGTCAGTCAAAGTCATGAACTGCACAGTGCACACATCCTTGGCACAGAGCCAGACCTGATTAGATTGTCTTTGTGCAAGAGAAAACCCAATGTGTTGACCAGAAAACTAAAGGTTTGCAGTAAAAGCTCAAAAGGTTAGGCCTCCAACCATCAACAAGGTTAGGTCAGATTGCTGATGCCAAGCCACTGGCTTCACCTATGATGCTCTGTAGCATAAGGGTATTGTAGCCTGTACCTTGATCAGTCTGTATGCACATGGCTACTCCATATGCAATCTTACAATTGGAGCAATCACATAGATGGAGAGAACTGCACACTTTGCTTATAAACAACTACCATTAACCTTGCAAATTGCACAAAGCCAAAATTACTTTCAGTTTGAACCGTAGACTGCTACTTAGGACCTGAGAGATAGTTAAAACAGCACATTTGTACTACTTGAAACAATGTACTGGATGTTGGTCATCCTATTACAGGTGGGCATTTCAAGAAGTCAAATGCCTGCTACTGCAGGAGTTTCACTCATCCAAAGACCTGCCCCCATTTTTCCATTTTTTCTCATGATACCTGAGAATTACATGCTGGGGTACCTTCACCTCTTCAACAGGAGGTGCATCTGGAGGAAGCTATAACAGTTGCTCCTTCACTGTGGCTAAGGTTACCTGAGTCACTTCCAGATCATTTGTCTCCTGTGTTGTCTGAGAGATACCAGGAGATTTATCAGTAACCTCTAGTAGTGGATCTCACTTGAACACAAAGTCGAGATGGGACTCCAGGAAACCTTGGATATGTTACTTGTAATAAACTTCATCCTCATGATAGGTTGCAAAAATCTCATCTAACAGCTGCTGAGAGTAGGCTTTTAGTTGTTGCTTCCATTCTCAACTTTCCTTATAGCCTTTTGTCAGATATCAAACAGTTGGGCTGAAAGTGATTCCCTTTCTAACTGAACATTCTCATAAGCCTTTAACCAGAATTTTGCATACAGAATTTGAATGGTTTGAGTCTTGAGTTCCTTTACCTTTTGCCTTGATGCCAAAATCTCTAGTTCAAGACTTGTGTTTGCTCCAGATTGAGCCTGAATCAATTCTTCCCTGAGTTGCTTGATGGTCTCCTGCAGGCTTTTAACAGTAGCTTCATGCTGCTACATGAGCATCCTCTTTCTCCTTCTACATTATAGCTAGCCTTTCTTTCACCTCCTAGAGTCTCTTAACCAACTTAACATTCTCCTCCTAATACTTGGGTACTTCAAGAATTGATGGATCTATGTTAGTCTATACTTTGACATAAATCTCACCAAGATGTTTGAGGTCTAATGAGAGCCTAACATTCTCCTCAATTTTGTGTTGGATTTTTATCTTAGAGTCCTCCACCTCTGCCTTGAATGCCACATGGGCCTCATGTAGTACATAGATTTATCTCTTATGACTAGATGTGTGTTTTGACATCTTGGTACCTTTCCAACTTTGCCCTCAATTGTTCTATCCCCATTAGTTCTTCATTTAGCTCGCAAGGTTCTGACACTAACCTCCTTTTTGGCATAGTTAGTCTTTGGTTATATGCCTTCTTCTTTTAGCTACTTCCTTGGTCTGGAGCAAGTCATGGAAATTATGTATGGCCTTCGCTGCCCAAACTGCTTGTTCCATGGTGTCATTTGAAAATGATTGAATTTTGGTCATTTTTACAACACTTGTAGTGGGAGAGGAGAAACTAATTTCTCCACTGTAGAAACTTTTTGTCGGAACTTTAATTTTGGGCTCACAATCAAGACTAAAGCATGAGAATAGAAGTAGGTCAAAAGAATGTTCTAGGATTCAAGAGCACTCTCACAAGTGTATGAGTGTGCAAAGAAGTGAGCCACAAACATTTTCAAATGAGAAGCACTTTGAAAACTGTAGTCCTATGAGAGTACCAAATCTTTGAGAATATACGTGGTAAACATAGTCCAAACTACCTAATTGCTTCCTAGCTTCTAGCTCCTAATCTCCTCACTCTATTTTTGAGAACTATTTTTTTGAGCAATTGAAAGAGTTTCCATGAGTTTTTATGATCTAAATTTTAGGTTGATTATGGTCATCTGTGGATATGCAAAGAATCTGATTTTTTTGTGGATGGATTGCTTGTTGTAGAAATATTTGAATCAAGTCACAGATTGACAAAATTTGTCATCACTAGATTATGAAGCCTCATTGTATTCTGAGGCATTCTTATTTACTTAGAAGACATGTTCTTGATTATGTTGAAATGTACACTGTAAAATCTTGCACAATTAACTTCCTAAGAATGTGGGTGTTGTTATATATGGAGCTTTGTTGAAGGAATTCCTTAAAGGACCTATCTAAATGTAACATTTGCATCCTCATGCATCAAATCCCCAATATTTGAAGTTAGGGGTCTATTTGATTTGAAAAGAATGAAATGAACATCCTAGTTGAGAGATATTAAGATGGTTTATTAAATTTTCAACTATCTTTTTTTATCTTAGACTTAAAATTGTAGAGCATGCATTGTAAACCCTAAATTCTAGCTCTAAATCTTATATCCTATATATATTTACAAACATATATTTAAGTAGATGAAGGATTTGCATGCTCTCTGGATGGGGATGATGGAGGTTGTCACATAGTGAAATTATTGCACAACTATTAGTGCTAATGAGTACAGGTGGGCTTGTGACAAGTGCAAACAATTTTGTGTGTTGTTAGACTTGAGAATGTGTCTGTTCTTTTTTGGTGTGAACAAGGCCTAAATAAAAGTTTGTATGAAAAAGTAACCTGATGGATGAAGAGCTGTGATATTTTGAACTGGTGGAAAATGTCAAAGTAAAGGATAGTTGATCATCATGAAATGTTGAAAAAAATGTCAAAGTAAGGGACAAATGATCATCTTGAAGCATTGAAGGAGCCATTGTGCTTCATTTGTTGTTCTTTCTGTTTTTGTATTATTTTGTTGCTTGCAGGTGATGAGCTTTGTTTTATTTTTCTCATGGTTGTGAGGGCGCTTGGTGTTGATTAAGCAGGAATCTTGCATTGTTTTGGAGATGGTGGTTGATGGAGTGTGAATGTTGTAGTATATGAAGGAGATTTGGATTGATGTGAAGCTAAGTTCTTGGATTTGAGTTGGAGTCTATTTTCTGCATTTGTTTCCTTTGCTATTTTCAGGATGGTTGATATGTGTTTGTTGTGTGGTTATCTTACAATAAGTTTCAGAGTGGAGGTTTGTGATGGATGAATGCCCTAATTCCATGGAAATTTTAGAGTAGAGGGTCCTATATTTTTGTTGTGCCATTGCCTTTTCTCAAGTGTATATAGAATATGTTATGTTATAGGGTCCAGTTGTAGAAAATGATGAACAAATAAGGGGTTTCAAGAGCGATTTTATTATGGCAATACAGTTGGGTGGAGAGAAATGTTGTATTATTGGAATAGAGTGGTGGTGTGTGTGTGAGGAGGAGTACCCATTCAGGTGGGAGCTCTAAAGGGAATTGCTGTGCAACTTGAAAAACCCTGGGATTGTTGGGACATACCTGCAGTGGGTGATTTAGGTTGTTGTTCATCTCTTTGTACAACTTCTCGAGATTGAGTTCTGGGAATGGAGAGCATTTCATGCTTAGGGATTATGAGTTGAGAGTGAGAATTGCCATAAATCAACCAGTGAGCTCAAGAGAAAGAGGATTATGAGTTGAGACTGAGAATTGTCATAATTCAACCAATGGGCTCAAGAGAAAGAGGATTATGAGTTGAAAATGAGAAATGCCATAATTCAATCCATGGGCTCAAGAAAAAGAGACCGGAGTGAGCTGATTCTTCATGGTCCATAATTTAGATGTTATAGCTATTGTTCAGCTCAACATCAATCTTGAACTTTTGTTACATTTTTTTTTGGAATTCCACAAAAGTTGGTTGTTAACATGTTTTTATTATCAGTAGTTGTGAATTTGGCATTGCCTTTTCTTTCTGGTGAGGGTTCGGCTATTGCACTTTCTGTCTCACAAGGTATATAAGGTGTTGACAAATACATGATAAATAGATACGTAGGTATGCAAGCAGGAAGGTACTTATGCAAGGAGGTAGGCAGACACACAAGCATGTAGATACATAAGGAGGTAGGTACACAAGGAGATAGGTGAATACAAAATATGTTAGTAGGTATAAAAGAAATAAGTAAGTACGAAAATATGTAGGTAGACACATAAGCAGGTACGAAAATAAGTAGTTAAAAAAGCAAATATAAAGTATGCAAAACAGTAAAACAGGAATTATGCCGACCCTCTCTTTGGGCCTGCTTTCCCCCCCCCTATCCCCCCTCTTTCAGTGCAAAGTAAGGAAATTTTGTTAAATCTCAGTATGAAATGCTATAACTCAACATTTAATGCACAAGGTTCGAGAATAATTATAGTCGTTGTACAGGTAGGAGCAGTGGAAATATATGTAGCAGCACTGAAGGCTGTCGGGAAAAATGAAAGACAGGATGAATCCCAGTTTATTTCGTTTTGTAAAAATTTCATTCCCAGTTAACCGTTTGAAGCCTTATCATGTCGAAACTGGCCGTTCTCGCTCCCTAATGGCGTGACTTTACGTATAACTCTTTTGTGTCTAGTGTTTTATCTGCTAGACAACAGCTCAATGGAAAAGTGTTTCCTGTCCATCCACCATTCATCCCTCCTGGTGCGTTCGTGGGTGCTGGTTCACTCTGGCCCGCTGGCTAGTTACTTAGTCCGTTTCTTTCATTTATTTTGCAACGAATTGAAACGTTTTGAAACGTTTTTGAAACTCCGTTTTAAAACGGTCCTTTGCAACTCTGTTTCGTACAAGAGGATTTTTCTTTGACGAGTTTGTTTGTGGTCGAGTCGGTTCTTTCGGACAATTCGCATATTTTTCTGTGTTGTTGCTGCTGCTGAGTGTTTTTTCTTTTTTCTCTTCGCTCCAAGCACGTAAGGTTTCTTTGACGACATGTCGTTTGTTTTTTTGAAGGTCTAAATTTAGCTGCAATTGTTTTCGAGTTGCAGGGGCTTTTCGAGTGTTTTGTGTGTATAATTTCTGGAGGTTCTTCTTTCTTTCTTCCTTCTTTCTTTCTTTGTGCTTCTAATACAAGCTTTTGCATCTCTTTTGCGGCAAAGTCGTTGTAATGTGGAAGAGTTATCCACAATTTTTTGTTATAGTTTTTATGTTGTTATTATAATTGTTGCCTGCCTCCGGAAGTCTTTGTTTCTCGTCTGTTTCTGCAGTAGGCTCTCCGCAGATCTTGTTAGGCATCTCCTTTTGTGTTTCTTTGAAGAAACCTCCAGCTCCGGAATGTGCTATTGCAATGCCCCAGATCGTAAGAAGAAGTGGTCTGTAGAGTGGAGATGATTGTCTTTTGGTTTTCTGCTGCGAGTTCCAGCAGCAACATGCTTGCTATCTAGTCACACTCTGCTTCTTCTTCTTCAGTTCCAGTAGCGAACAACTATATATCTCTGGCTCCGTGATCTCACCCTCTCTGTGACCTGAGTATTGAGTAGCGGCAAATGGGGTCACCCGCAGCCTCATCGCTGTCCATAACAGGAGGGAGAAGTTTCCGGAGCTTTATGACGGGAGGACTGGGAAGCCCACACCATGAGAAATCAAACTCCCCATCTTCCACAGGGAGGAGAACTTCCAGTGGGAGGTATATCTCATTGTCTCGGGAGGAGGAGTCTGAGGTAGCCGGGGAAGTGAGCTCAGAGTTCATGTACACAGTGCACATTCCTGCCACTCCTGACCACCAGCAGATGTCGGAAACACCCATGGTTAGACCCATGATGGGCCCCAGCATCGCTCTTAAAGCTGAGCAACAGTTTGTTTCCAGCACAATCTTCACAGGTGGGTTCAATTCCATTACGAGAGGTCATGTAATGGACAAGCTGATGGAGACAGAGGCCACACATCCCCAGTTGGCTTGTGCAAGAGGCCTCTTGTGCTCGGTTGAAGGATGTGATGGGAAAGCCATGCGGGATGAGAGAGGGGAGGACATGGTTCCCTGTGTATGCAATTTCAAAATCTGTCGGGATTGCTACATGGATGCTTTGAATGGCACAGGGAAATGTCCAGGCTGCAAGGAGGCATATAATATGCCTGATAGTAATAATAATAATAATAGCAGCCCTAGGGATGCTCATTTCCGAGCATTGCCAGCTGCAGGAATAGATCCGAAGATGGAGAGACGCCTCTCTCTTCTCAAGAGCAACAAACCCGGTTTGCTGATGAGCCACTCCTCTGAATTTGACCACTCTCGCTGGCTGTATGAGACCAAAGGAACCTATGGGTATGGCAATGCTGTGTGGCCCAAAGATGATGGCTATGCAGGAGGCAAGAATACAGGTCTTGGAGCACCTCCAAATTTTGGTGACAAAGCACGGCGTCCTCTCTCACGAAAGTCTAACATCTCAGCTGGCATTATTAGTCCTTACAGGTATCTATGTGTTTTCACCCATTCTGCACTCATCTGTAAATTACAGGGCCTGCTCTAGAATAATGCTCAAAACTGCTTGTATGCATAGTCTATAGTGTAGATTGCTAGTCAGGTTTTACCAATTCTATTGTTGTTGACTTCAATTGTATGTATGGAGAAGTTCTCCATGCTCTGAAGATAATTATTGTGCACCTTGTTGTGTGTGCAAGAAACTAGTCACTCACAGCATGACAAGCAAGTGTTTGTCAAGACCAAGGTGCCTGAAGTGGACAAATTGGTACTTGCTGCTGCAGTATGTACTGGTGGTTTTCATTTTTGGGAGAAATAGGCATCTATCTGTGAATGCAATTGTTGTTTCTGTTTTTGGAATAAGCATGGAGTGTTGAGCTAGGGTTGAGTAGAACCAAATTTTTTCTGTATCCACTAACCCATAAAATTGACCAAAAATGTTGTGGATGCAGGCTCTTGGTGCTGATACGGATGGTTGTGTTGGGCTTTTTCCTGGCATGGCGAGTACGACATCCAAACTCTGATGCAATGTGGTTATGGGGGATGTCAGTTATATGTGAGCTCTGGTTTGCATTCTCCTGGATTCTAGATCAGCTACCAAAACTGTGCCCCATCAACCGCTTCACTGACCTCCAAGTTCTCAAAGAGAAATTTGAGACACCTAGCCCCTTGAACCCAAGTGGAAGATCTGATCTACCAGGTATTGATGTGTTTGTATCGACAGCGGACCCTGAAAAAGAACCTCCATTGACTACCAGTGATACAATCCTCTCAATACTTGCAGCAGACTACCCTCTGGAGAAACTCTCTTGCTATCTGTCAGATGATGGTGGAGCACTTCTGACCTTTGAGGCACTTGCAGAGACAGCAAGTTTTGCAAGAGTGTGGGTGCCTTTCTGTCGCAAACACAAAATTGAGCCTCGTAACCCTGAAACATACTTCTTACTCAAAGGAGATCCAACCAAGAACAAATTGCTCCCAGATTTTGTGAAAGACCGTCGTCGAGTGAAGCGTGAGTATGATGAATTCAAAGTACGCATCAATGGTCTCCCTGATGCCATTCGTCGCCGCTCTGATGCCTACAATGCCCATGAGGAGATTCGTGCTAAGCGCAAACAGATTGAGACTGGGGCAGATCAGTCAGAGCCTCTTAATGTGCCCAAGGCAACTTGGATGGCTGATGGAACCCACTGGCCAGGAACATGGACTAATTCTGGCAAGGAGCATGGGCGTGGTGATCATGCAGGCATCATTCAGGTAGGCATTTTCCATGGAAGGGTCTGTATAAATCTCTGTCTTCTTTGCCATTCTGCATGTGTGATGGTCTGATTCCCTGATTTGTCACACTTGCTGAAAACTATGTACAGGTATTAGTTTGCAAATTTTGCTTCTATTGTCAATTATTGTATTGGTGACAGGTATAGTGAAGACAGTCCAAGCATAACAAAACTGTACTTTTTCTAAGCTTTTAGAGGGAGAGGCAGGTTGTGCTTACCAACACCTCAATATGCACACCCAACTTCTGCCTTCTTAAAGAAGCTTTTTCTTCTCCAGGAAAACAGAAATGTTTTTACTCAAGAATGACTAATACTTTTGAGGTAATGATCATTGCAGATACAGGATAGTCTTTCACCTAATGGTCCCGGTTAATAATATTCTTGTGTTAATGATGTATGCAGGTGATGCTTGCTCCTCCTACAAGTGAGCCCCTGATGGGAAGTGCTGATGATGACAATCTGATAGACACAAGTGATGTTGACATTCGACTGCCCATGTTGGTGTATGTCTCTCGGGAAAAGCGTCCAGGTTATGACCACAACAAGAAAGCAGGAGCCATGAATGCCCTGGTTCGCACAAGTGCAATCATGTCTAATGGGCCCTTCATTCTTAATCTTGATTGTGATCACTACTTCTTCAACTCCCTTGCATTAAGAGAAGCTATGTGTTTCTTCCTGGACCGAGGGGGTGATCGCCTGTGCTATGTCCAGTTCCCTCAGCGGTTTGAGGGAATTGACCCAAATGATCGTTATGCAAACCACAACACTGTGTTTTTTGATGTGAACATGAGGGCTCTAGATGGGCTGCAAGGACCTATGTATGTTGGGACTGGATGTGTATTCAGAAGAGTTGCACTGTATGGGTTTGACCCTCCTAGGCATGTGGATCATCCAGGATGCTGGGGTACTTTATGCTGTGGAGGGAAGAAGAAAAACAAGGCACAGAAGCGAGAGGTTGAGGTTGAAACTCTCAATGGAGGAACTAGTGAGGAGGAGGAGGATGTTGAAGCTGTGATGCTGCCAAAGAGGTATGGTGACTCCATGACCTTCTCTGCTTCAATACCAGTTGCTCAATTCCAAGGGCGACCACTTGCCGATCAAGGTGTTCAAAATGGACGGCCTGCAGGGGCTCTTACAGTGCCTCGAGAGCCACTTGATGCCAGCACTGTGGCAGAAGCCATCAATGTGATCTCATGCTTCTATGAGGATAAAACAGAGTGGGGTGGGCGAGTGGGGTGGATTTATGGTTCTGTCACAGAAGATGTTGTGACAGGATTCCGGATGCACAATCGTGGCTGGCGATCTGTCTATTGTGTGACCAAGCGTGATGCTTTTCGGGGAACTGCCCCAATCAATCTCACTGATCGGCTGCACCAGGTGACTCTCTGGTTTCTCTTTTAAGTCATTGTAGATCACTAACCGAGTCCTTGGTATGTTAGTGCCTTCTCCATCCCTCACATGGCTTGCAAAAAGGAGGCAGTTGCCCAAATGGTATAATAACTGTCAGCAGAACATTAAACTTCTTCCCCCCTATGCAGATTATTGCCAACTCTTTGCATACCAATCCTTTTTGAGTCTTGCTTTAGCAAACTTCTTTGATAATTGTCTTTGTGAAGTCAATGACAGTAAGTAGGCATAGAATGGGAGAGAGTAATAGAAAAATTTTGTTTTATGCCTAGCTTCACAATGGTCCAACACTCAAACTACCCTAGTATAGTTGAATTTCAGGAAGAATGTAAGATTTCCTTACTATTCATGATTACATAGTTCAGATACTTGTGCATTAACTGACTGGCTCTACTCATCCTTTTTGTTATACCCAGGTCCTGCGATGGGCAACTGGGTCAGTTGAGATATTCTTCTCTCGCAACAATGCTCTTCTTGCAAGCTCACGTATGAAATGCCTTCAGCGCATTGCATACCTTAACGTTGGCATCTACCCCTTCACATCCATTTTCCTGCTTGTCTACTGTTTCCTCCCAGCCCTATCTCTATTCACTGGTGAGTTCATTGTCCAGTCATTGAATGTTGCCTTCCTCATCTACCTCCTGATCATCACGGTGACACTCTGCATGCTCGCCATACTAGAGGTGAAGTGGTCAGGCATTACATTGGAGGAGTGGTGGAGGAATGAGCAGTTTTGGGTCATTGGTGGCACAAGTGCCCATTTAGCTGCTGTTTTCCAGGGCCTTCTTAAGGTTATGGCTGGAGTTGACATCTCCTTCACACTAACTTCAAAATCTGGAGCAGAAGAGGAGGGTGATGAATTTGCTGACCTTTATGTTGTCAAATGGTCTGCTCTCATGATACCACCCATCACCATCATGATCATCAACATTATTGCCATAGCAGTTGGGACATCACGACAAATCTACAGTGAGATCCCTCAATGGAGTAAACTTCTGGGTGGTGTTTTCTTCAGTTTTTGGGTACTAGCCCACCTTTATCCATTTGCTAAAGGGCTTATGGGGAAGAGGGGCCGGACACCAACAATTATATTTGTGTGGTCAGGCCTTCTTGCTGTTATTATCTCTCTATTGTGGGTTTATATCAGCCCACCAGCAAACAACACTGCCAATCCAGGTGCGTTCCAGTTTCCATGAGAATTGGCAGTTTCTGTTTTAGCCGCCCATCTCTCAGGGATTTGGTCAAGGAAATTGAAGCTCTACTACTACTGAAAAATCTCACATCTTGATGAGGTGGTAGCATGGTGTATCCTCCATATCTTATGACCTTATAAACTTCAGTTGATCAATGTTGAGGAAGTTGAGGAATAACATGATCCTCAACATTCCTTGAGAGTGAAGAACATGACAGCCATGAAAGGAGGGGGAGCCTTTGAAGTATGAGACGGCAGGTTGGTGGTGTGGCGAAGGGTAGTGATCCCTGTAAAGAAAAGGCCACAAAGGGGGAGGGAGGAGGTGGTCATTTCAGCTCCAACATGTACATTAGCTGGATTTCAAGTTTTGGACTTCTGCAAGAAACTAGGCTCATGGTGTGAGCTTTCGCCTCAGAGACCAGAATTCTGGCCTTGAACCCTCTTTTCATGTGCAATTGCATACATTGTCTTTCTCTTCATGTGTGGGAAGTTCTTTCTTCCCCAGTGCTATTCTTTTACTGCACTGCAGCTACTCAATTTTGTTGATTCTGCTGACAAATAGTTATAATAGCTTTGATGTGATACATATCACAATGTCTTAAACGTTCATTCCTAGTTGATCAAAACCTTGGAACCTTGAGACTACTGGAAATATATCTGAACCCTTTTTTGTGACTGGTAAGTAACTTGTCTCTCTTGATAAGCAAGTGGAAATGCTCTTACGAAACACACCATAACACTCACCGGAAACATTGCTAATGTGCTATGAGAAACAAACCAGTGCGATTTCCAAACAACCAATTTGGTGATGCTAGCAGAGAACATAACATGCAGGTGCTGCAACTTCCATTGTCACTTGTGTTGGACTGCACATTAATGTCTATGGCAGTACTTCTTTTGATAAGAACTCATATGGTGAGTGACTTGTGGCACGATGACCATTGATGTTTTATGGCAGTAGTTCTTCATCATGGGTGGGATGATTTAGAGAATCATACCTACTGTTCCCCAAGGAAATAATTTCTTACTTGCAACATCTGGGAAAAAGTTTGGATTTATTCCTCAGCTGCTGTTGGAGACCCCATGTAGGTAGAACTCGAGATGAGGTGAGAACAGTCTAATGAGAAGTTACACCGGCAGCATTATTGGAACCTAGTGGAATCACACTGAGAACAAGCTGAGAACATATGTCCAGTAAACATATGACAACCCCCCTGGATTTAACCATGTTGCAAGAACACCCAATGGCACTTTGATGTTTGTTTGTCCTAAAGCCACTGCTGCCACCTGTAGTGCTTGTAACTCAGACTAGAAGGGCTGGAAATGGCCAGATTGTTATAGTTGATTGAACATGACAATGGACAGAGAAACATGTAAATGCACAACCAACAAACCTTCATTCACATGCCAGTTAAAACAGCAAAGTACAGCACGAGAAAATGTACAAGTCATGATTTGAGCATCAGACTATTGACATACACATGAGCAAAACATAAAACTTGTGTCCATGCTATTGTGTGATCTAAGCAATTCTAATCCAGCCATCTGGGAATTGAACCATATGGCTTCTTTGAAAATTTCTGAAAATGTCAAGTCTGTGTCTGTACACAGGCAAACACTCTTTCTCATCTCTTCAAAATACTCCTGAAACCCAAATGGATAGAAACTCCATTCGACCAGCACCTTGCAGATTGACAAGTCAAATAGCTACCAAACAGATGTAACAAGCAAGAAGCGCCCGTGAATTTGGCAATGATGTTCATTTGATTACTAAAAATTAGTTTTAACGGACAGGATGCAAAATACTTCCAAGACAATCAATCAGGCACAATGACACAACCCTGATCCACCTGTCAACTCCTATCAACAAAAGCAAAACATCACTGCCACTGCCATGAGTGACAAACTCTAAGTTCCTTTTGCCCATTCATTGTGATGAGAAATTCTTTCACCTGACCTTGTTCTTTCATAGGTCTGTTGCAATGACTTGTTGACAGTCTTATCTTGACACTTCAAGGAAGATTTCCTTCAGCACCTTTTCCACCTGAAATGTGATGGTGCTGGTGCTGATGGCAATGATTTTTTGACCTGCTATGGGGCTTCACTTTTTCCTTCCTGTGTTTCCTGCTCCAACTTCTACCCTTATGAGAGCTCTCAAAGCTGCTGTCAACATCCTCCTTATGCCAGGTGGAGAGCTTCAAGGGCTGATGATCCTCTCTGTTAAAAGACCCTGAACCAGATGCATGAACCATTCTTACACGTGTCAGGAAAACATGGTATGAAACGGAAAATTTCAACTGATATCACTGGCCATACATACCTTTATATGGTATCAAGGCTCATGAATCAACCTTATTCAGATTAGAGTCACCAACACGACAGCCATTAGGTGTACCAGCAACCAGGTTCAGGCTCACAAAAACTTTGTTTGTAATTCTCAAGGTCAGAAATTTGAGACTAGGTGGTTGGCTAACTTGACAAAAACAAGTGTGAATCTGGTATAATGATATAAAACCTAAAGCCCAAACTAGTCTGCATGCCCTCATGCACAGGCCCTGTTTGCCTTCTGAATCACTGACGCTGTTCAAAAGTTGAGTCAATAGGCCAAAGGCCACAACCCAAATACATGCTCCTACAAGACATGGACTTCCAGTTTATCCTGAGTCATCCATATTTGTACAGCAGGCAGACATGCACAGACAGCCAAGAGATTTGCCTAAGGTATGCAATTACTGGCTGCCAACAATCAATGGGACCAAGTGGTCTGCTGACACTTCATGAAACCAAAATAAGCCTAAGACAAATCTTGCAATGATGGGAACTTACTTCAGACATGTAAAAGGTAAAGGAGCAGAAACTTCAACCCTGAACCAAATTTTTTATCGCCAGCTGTATAAAGATGGGCACGCAATGGAAGAGGACACACAGACCTGAATGATCTTATGATGCTTATGACCTCCCTCCCATTGTAAATGTCTTCTCTGATCCTCATCAGAGCCACTTTCATTGCTATTTTCACTTCAAGAGTGCAATTCATGGTGGTGGCACTTCTTCAAATGCTTACCACCACTGTGTTTGTGCTTCCAGTGTTTCCTCTTCTTCATCTCATCACTGTCATGACTGGTACTGTCTGATTTTGAGCTCCGTTCTTTTCTAAACCTTTTGTGGGATTTCATAGCCATCATCTTTGGGCCACAAAGCAGCCAGCTTAGCAGCATCATAGCCAGCATACCACAGAATCCTCAGGAGGTTGTGAACTCAACAAATGCATTCTGCTATCCTTTCTCCCATCTCAACATTACCATGAATTCTGCAGGCACCAAGCAATGCCTTCCAAACAAAAGCACTTGGTTTAAAGGGCATCATGTGGATGAGATTTTCTGCCTCCTGCAATTGCCCTGCACGTCCAAGAAGATCAACCATGCAAGCATAGTGCTCTGCAATTGCAGAAATTCTGTAAACTGAACCCATGGATTCAAAGTAGCAAAGGCCTTCATCCACAAAGCCCACATGGCTGCAAGCTGAAAGAAGAGCAACAAAAGTAACCTTATCTACCTCTACACCTTCTTGACACATTTGTTGAAAATGTTCAAGAGCTTCCTTAGCATGCCCATGCATGGCATAGCCTCCAAGCATGGCATTCCAAGAGACAAGATTGCGAGTGGGCAACTTGTTGAACACTCTTTGTGCATCCTCTATGCTCCCACATTTAGAATACATGTCAATGAGGCTACAAGCCACAAAGACATCAAACTCACAATCAGTCGAAATGATTTGTTTATGGATACACCTGCCCTCTTCAAGTGCCAATACACTAGCACATACATTCAACACCCCTACAAAGGTGACAGGATCTGGTTGCACCCCTTCAGATTGCATTTGTTGATAAAGTTCCAGTGCCTTTGTTCCTTGCCCACATTTCAAATATCCAAGAATTATAGCATTCCAAGAGATGACATTATGTGTGACCATCTTAGTGAACACTCTCCAGGCATCCTCTATGCTCCCACATTTGGCATACATGTCAATGAGGCTATTACTCACTTTTACATCAGCCTCACAGTCCCATTGGATGATCTGTTCATGAACACACCTTCCCTCTTCAAGTGCTACTACACTGGCACATGCATTCAATATGCCCACAAAGGTGACACGGTCTGGCTGCAACCCTTCACATTGCATTTGCTTAAACAGTTCCAATGCCTTACGCCCTTGGCCACATTTCACATATCCCAGAATCAGGGCATTCCAAGAGATAGCATTGCGTGACACCATCCTATTGAACACTCTCCTGGCATCCTCTATGCTCCCACATTTGGCATACATATCAATGAGGCTATTACCCACAAAAATATTAGATTCACATCCACTTTGCATAATCTGTTCATGGACATGTCTGCCCTCTTTCAGTGATGTGGCATTAGCACATGCATTCAGCACCCCCACAAATGTAATAGCTACAGGCTCCACCCCTTCGGATTGCATTTGTTGAAATAGTTCTAATGCCTTGTGCCCTTCACCACATTTCACAAATCCCACAATCATTGCATTCCAAGACACCACATCACGTGTGGTCATCCTCCTAAACACTCTCTTTGCATCCTCCAGGTTTCCACATTTGGCATACATATCAATGAGGCTATTACCAACAGACACATCAAATTCACAACCACTGCAAACAATCTGTTCATGAACATGCATGCCTTCATCAACTGCCGCAAGACTGGCACATGCATTCAGCACCCCCACAAAGGTGACAGTGTCTGGCTGCACCCCTTCACATTGCATTTGTTGATACAATTCCAATGCCTTCTGCCCTTGGCCACATTTCACATGTCCCATTATCATAGTATTCCAAGAGACTACATTGCGAGTGGGCATCTTGTTGAACACTCGACAAGCATCGTCAATGCTCCCACATTTGGCATACATGTCAACAAGGCTACTACCCACAAAAATATCAGACTCATAACTGTTTTGTATGATTTGTGCATGGATGCGTCTGCCCTCTTCAAGTGCCCCTAGACTAGCACATGCCTTCAACAAGCCCACAAAGGTGACAGGGTCTGGTGTCACCCCTTCAAATTCCATTTGCTCAGATAGTTGTAATGCCTTGTGCCCTTGCCCACACATCACATATCCCATAATCATGGCATTCCAAGAGACCACATCACGTGTGGCCATGCTCTTAAACACTCTCCCTGCATCCTCTATGCTCCCACACTTGGCATACATGTCAATGAGACTGTTACCCACAAAAATATCAGACTTGCAACTGTTGTGTAATATCTGTGAATGGATGCATCTGCCCTCTCCAAGCAATTGTAAACTTGCACATGCATTGAGAACTCGGACAAAAGTAAAGCTATCTGGGGTAATGCCCTCTTGTTGCATTTTTTGAAAAAGCTCAATCATCTTCTCATGTTGTCCCACTAGAGCACATCTTGCAAGCTTTCTGTTCCATTGAAAAACACTCACTTGCAAACTTCCTGGGGCCATTGCTTCCAGCTCTGCCTCCACCCACACAGGGTTCCATCTGCCATTGAGCCAAAGCGCCTGCTTTGTCTTCTTATGTTTGAAGTCAGGATACCTTGCATTCACCTACAACCAGAAACTTGTTATTTCTCTCAACCTGGATTGAATTACACTACAATGACAACCATATAATGACATAGCCTGACAGAGTTGCAAAAGAATCTTTTCTCTGCCCTGTGGCAATCATTACCTTCTCCAACCTGTGATCCCACCATTGAGAAGGATCTGAAAAGAACTCCTGCCAGAGATTTTCTATCATCCTTCTCTGCTCTGCCAGGAACCAAAGGAACTGTTGAAAATCATTAACAAGTCAAAGAGAACTTCCTTTTGTCACATTGCATATCATGTGCACACATTAATCCATCATCAGAAAACATTGCATTTGAGTTTTCATCCTGCACAAAACTATCAATCTCCATCTGAACCAAAACAACTGAAGTAAGTGCAGGCACTCTCCCCTCTTCCACAACACTGTCTGTCACACTTTTCAATCAAGAACATGAATGCAATTATCACATCCAAAAGTGGAAAATGGATTCAAACACATTCCTTCCACAAAATTTGCCTCCTCCTGGCAGCAGCACGCTCAATATCTACAAGTTCCATTATGCTTCGAATTCACCCATTTGAAAAACAACAGGACGAACCCTAAACTGTATCGCTTTCGTTCCTGTTTCCCTTAGAATTTTTGCTCGCTATCTTTCACAAACCACTCAAGAGCTGGAAGAGAAATTTTGTGCTGATTTGTATGTAATCGTGAAGATTTGATTAGGGTTAGGGTAACAGAGCTTTTGCTGGTCAGGTTTTAAATTCAACAGTGATAGTAGTACCTGACCCTAGGCAGCAGTGGGAAGGAAGATCCAACTTCAAACATCAACAAACACCTTGGTGACCTGGTTACCTGAGAGTGGATTTGCCGCAGTTGCTGCAACAAGATCTCCTCCATCAGAAGCCAGACCCCTGTTGCAGCACAACAGTCCAGAGTTTGCAGCAACACGCAGTTGATGAATTCTCGAATACTTCAGAGACATCGGTGGTTGACGAATTGCACGCAATATCTGCATGAAAAATCCTTAGTATTGTGGGCATGAACATTATCAGAGAGAGGGCAAGAAAGAAAAGAAGTGTGCAGAAGTCAAAAAAAAAGTAAGAAGTCGCAGTATTTAGACAATGAGTTCCTGGAGCAAATCGTGATCCTAAAAGATTTCTACTTTGCTGGCTGACCTCTAGCCAAATTTGGCTACTTGTGGATGATCGCCAGTCCACCTACTTGACAAAATTGGAAAAACAAAAAACCCCTGTCCGCATCAAAGTGCATCAAAGTGCGGAGCTGCGAAGTCCGCTGCTTTCAAAACCTAAACCCCACAGATGGGTTTTTTTCCCCCAAGGAACAAGGTGCAAAAAATCAGCTCAAATCACGTAGGGTAGAGAGGCCGGTCATCGTACACTGAAAAATACACTTCAAAACTTGGCGATCTCATGCGACCTCCGTTGCCTCTGAGGTCCCAAGATGGATTGTCGAGGAGGTCTGGGCACACCTAATGCACTTTAGATCGTGCAATTTGGACTTCAGACCCAAAAGTTATGAGCTCTACCGGGTCTCAGCCTCATTGCCCAAAAAAAAAAAAAAAAAAAAAAAAAAAAAAAAAACACTATTAGTCTCATTTTTTGTTTTATTTTTTTTTTTTTTTTAC
>Ga0116227_10003924_pt1 | contig 32664 bp, 30 predicted proteins | sample S1TSphgellanicum_FD_89693 | JGI IMG/M metagenome (GOLD analysis project Ga0116227, IMG submission 89693) | Host-associated microbial communities from peat moss isolated from Minnesota, USA - S1T2_Fb - Sphagnum magellanicum MG | ecosystem: Host-associated > Plants > Peat moss > Unclassified... | reverse complement strand
CCCAAAGATAGAAGGTTCTATTTTGAAGTATTGAGTTCCTCCCCTTTGGCCCACCCATATGGGTGAAAGGAGGACAACAATTTGCCAAAGCATATGGGATTAAAGTGAGATGCTATGGACAATATATTTTGGGGAATACATTGGGAACTTGGGCAACATATTAGGAACCCATTGAGAACTTGAAGGGAACACATTGGGAACCAGAGAAAAATGAAAAAAAAAAATCCTTCTAGCTCCCAGCAAAGCCTTGGGTGAGCACCTAATAGCAATTTAATTCAGTTTCCATGGCCACAACGCATTTCACTCCTTCAAAATGGTCCATTCTGTGAAGCAGAAGGCCCCATGCCAGATTTTGCCGGACTCCACAGAGGGGTGTAACCCCAAGGTAAGTGGGTAACTGAAGCACCTAGGTGGCACACACCTGTGCATTAGGCACGGGATTCACACTTGTTATGTATTAATATGGGTAGATTGAATTCTGTATGGTTATGGTTTTTTGAAAAATTAAAATCAAATAATTGTTAGTCCCAGTTATCTCGAAAGCCTTAAAAGAACCATTGATTTTCAGGAAGAACCAAACACCGAAGAATGATCCATTATTTAATTTTTTTCAAAAACTGAAACCACAATTTATTAAATACCGGAAGCCGGTTTTTCATTCTTTTTAGGAGTCTGATCATGAATCCTAAGTACCACCTTAATAAATAAGTACCCCCAGTTTATAATTGAGGTATTAGCCCAGGCCAAAAATGGTGACAAGTAGTTTTGGAAATAAAAATTTCATGCAGCCAATGGGAAGGCTCATTAGGCACTCAAACTGCCTTGATTTGGGGCGGAAGGGGGGTGGGATTTTTTTCATTTTTCTTTTGTTCTCAACATGTTCCCTTCAAGTTCCCAATGGGTTCTCAAAGCTGTTCCCAATAGCACCTCGCTTTAATCCCATACGTTTTGCCCGAAGTCTTCCCCTTCTCACCTCTACAGGTGGGCCAAAGGGGGAGGCACTCCATCTTTCCCTAGAATCTTCTATTTTGGGGAGCCTCCATAGTTTCAACATTATTTTCCAATGGGCCAATCAAATTGGCTCATTGCCCCCAAAAAAAAAAAAAAAAAAAGAAGTTGAACTTGTGAGGCACCCCCAACTAATTAATTTGAAACAGAATAAGTACCCCCAGTTTATTTTTGTTTCTAATAACCACACAACAATGGTCTCAGCCTCCCATTTTGGGAATGTCTTCCACCCATGGGGCCTTACCCACCCATGGGCCTTACCCATGGTAAAGCATCATCAAGTGAAACTTATCATAAGCCTAAGCATAGGTAGATCACAAGGAGTCCTAAGCCTATGATTTGGGAACCCAATGGAACTTACACCTACAAGTAAAGTGAAGCTCCTTTTTTGTTCTTCAATAATAGGTGTAAGAGCTCCTTCATCTTTTCTAGGAGGAAAATATTCATGAATATAAGTTGCCTTTGAAATACACTAAAACTTTTCTTGGAGATCTTTACGGGGAAGTGTATGCAACAAAGTTGTGTATTCAACCATTTAGCCTAACCGACTAAAAAAGGGTGATGTCATACCCATTTCATTTCATGTGGTTGGAACACAAATCAAGGCTCAAATATAGCTAGTTGTAACATTTGGAGTGATGCATATCATGCCAAAGTTGGTAATGAAGATTGGGGAGGTTGTTTAGGGAATTTGTAACGGTATGCAATGGTTGTGTTTGACCCAAAAATATAGGTATGGTTGTTACAATTGGGTGGTTACCTAGTATCAGAACCAAAGTTAGTCGGGGAGATTTTGGAGGTTGTTTAGGGAAGTGTATGCAATAGTTTGTTTTAGTGCACCAAAATGGGTACACATAGGTAGTGGTAGCAATTGGGTTTGTGAGAGCATCTCCAGCGGTGCTCAATATGTGATCCTGAACAGTAAAAATGGATGAAGAAAATCCAACATACGTCAGTTCGACTCTACAAAATGGTTTTGGCTCAGCATAATTGCGCAGCTTGCCGTGGCTGGTAAAAGGCTCAGTGGTGCTGTCCACCTGCCAAAAAAGAGTGTAATAAATATGATCTAACTGTTGCTCAGTGTTTCTGATTGGCCCATCATAATGATTGGTCCTGGTGGTTTGTTATTAGTAGTCCCCCCCCCCCCCTCCCCTATTTCCTACCCACCATTCAATTTTATCGGTGGGGTTGCAAAAGAGTACATAACTAAACTTGGATGTGAAAAATCTTTTCTCAGGTTCACATACTCAGCATGCTCTGAGTATCATACTCAAGGTAGTACTCAAGAATGGGGGGGAACTCACTAATGACTTATTACCTATCTTACGTACCAAAGTTAGCTAATGAAAATATGAGGTTTTTCAAAGAAGTGTGTGGCAAAGTTATATTTTGTAAAAAGGTATGATATATTGTAATACATGGGTGACTTTGGCATAAATTAAATTATTTTTTTATTTTGTTGAAAGTTTTGAAAAAAAATTAGCCCTTGTTGAGAATTTCAAGAATTTGGAATCAAGCCCTAACCTAATATAGATAAGCACATTAGCTGAGAACACACTAACCACAAGGACAATAAAAGAACACTGAAATTGAGTCACAATTTAATATTTATATTCTTTACATGCCAAAAAGCTTAAAATTAAAAACTCGCATGTTGAATCTTAAATTTTTAAATAAATTAAATTATTCAAAACTTTTGTGTCGAACTCGCCCCCAGGTACTACTATGGTATTCTATATAGGCTATAGGTAATTGTAGTCTGACTTCTAGTTTAGCCCTAATCATTGACATTATGGCACTTGGGTATTAAATTCGAACAATGTGCTTTTTTTTTTCGGTTATTTTATTACCCATCTTCTATGCAGTTGTTCTTCAAAGAATTGTAAAGAAGAATACACATTCATGTTTTTATTTACCGTAAACCCTAAACCCTAAACAAAAACCGATATTTATGTTCTCCTCCAAAGAGCTGAATTCAACCTTGGCACCCAAGTGAGTGTAAATAGCAACCATCTATCTACTATCGGTAGCCTGCTTCCAAGCACATGCTACGACCCCTTCTCCTTTCGTGTTTAACAAGGCATATCACAAACACACTTGGCCTTGCCAATAAATAAGATGTTATACATCTACCTACCATGTCCACACTCTCCCAACAAAGACCTTCTTCACCAACATTTGGCTAACAACCCGCCCCCGCCCTTCCTTCCGGTAAAAGCACACAATTGCCAACAAGCATGTTCTTTGACCCTCATGAAGTTTAATGCCTTGCAAAGGTATGTATGTTGGAGGTTTGTTTGTTATGTACACAATTGCGAACAAGCATGTGCTTTGACGCTCGTGAAGTTTAATGCTTTGCAAAGGTATGTATGTTGGAGGTTTGTTTGTTATGTACAAGTCTAACAAAACATTATAACATTGAAAATTAGATGTTGTTTTTGTGTAGGGTAAGGCCCTATGATGAAAGCATGATTACCAAAGTATTAAAAAACATCATTCCATTTGCGATGTCATGATCATATCAGTTTTCCATTAATTTTTTTCTAGCTACCTATAATGCTTGCATTCGTCTCATGGCTTGACTTGTCAAGCACATATATACCAAATAGTTAACACAAGTAGTAGTGACAAATTTGAGCCAAAGTGTGACTCAACACAAAGTGACATCTCTCTTTCTTTCATGGAAACATGGTTCCCAATGTTCTCAACATTGATAAACTACATTTTTCAACTCAATTGCTGCAGCTCTCCTCCAACGGAAGGCATGCAGATGTTCATGCAACAAGAAACCAAGGCCTTATATACTTTAGTGGCTTTCGATTAGCTTCTAAATTTTCTCAATTGATCTTGATAACCCGAGACAAAAGTCCATCTGGTTTGTGCTTTTGGTAACTTGTACATCCTTTAGTCCTTGAGCAATATTCACAAGGTGTATGTATATATGTATGGTTGTATACAAGCTATCATGACCAAAGTACCAAAGTATATGACTTTCCCTTGCCTTTCTTTTGTTTGTGACTTTCGAATTTCAATATGATTCCTTCCTTTATATTGCATTTCTTTTCCCATGTTTTTTTTCTTTGTCGGGACCGGGGGGGAGGGGGTGGGAACTAGATGTCCTCTACCCTTTGATGTGCTTGTGATGGGTGAGAAAATCAGCCTTGCTTGGGGGGAGATCCCAACACAGGTCCAAAAAGGACCATAAAATTGGGTGATAATTTATGCACAAAATTCACATTCGGGTAGTGTTGTTGGTGGGCAATGGGTAGGTGCAAGTGCATACACATGATTGATTAAGGAATGATAGATATTGTATAGAGGCCTCTATCACTCCTTAGAGCTTTTTTCTTTTCAATCCTAGATCCAATCTAAATATCAAATTCTCTTTTGTTTTCCCATTCATTCTATGACAAATTATTCCTCACTTTTTTAAGGCAATTATTTCAATAAAAACATGCATAACAATTATTTCATGGCATATCATGTCATGTGCCTCAAAAATGGATACTATGCACATTGCAATCGATGTCAACCATATGGGAATACCAAATTGAGGTAGTGATCTTCCTACATGGGAAGACCAAATAATGCCACACAACCTCCCATACCAAATTGAAGTAATGATCTTCCTACATGAGAAGACCAAATAATGCCACACAACCTAGCATGCACTTGTCATGAGCACATATACTAATCCTAACATGACAAACATCACCCAATAATCCTACCTTAACATTGCAAAACAACCATCAAAGAGCATTTGGTGTAGCACATTATTGTCTTGTCAAAACTTGTTGGAAGGGCTATTTAACATCCTACCTCTCTATCTTGGCTAAACACTATTTTATGAACTTGACACAAGTGCTTAGATCTAGCCTAGATGGTGCCATTGATAGTGATAAAGGGCATAAAGCACTTCGAGAAATCTCCAAGTGCATTTGGAACGTATCTTATATCCATGAATATACTCATGCCCATCACAAAAGCAATTTTTTTAATTTTTTTTGGGTTATTTATTGGGGTGTACCCACAAGTAACTTATAATGAAACATCTTATGTCCGCACAATGGGATAAACAATCCATATATGAATGACAAAATCGAGCAAGCTAAGGCCTTAAAAGGCGGAGGGTAAAGTAATGCTTATGTAAAAAAAATAGCTCGATCTTATGGGCTAAAGTTCATACCGTGACAATGTATTCGTTTGTTTGTTCCCCAAGGAAATTTTTAATGTAAAGAAAGTTGTTGTTCTATGGGACAAAGGAACTCGATCATACTTGACGTCGTGAAATATAGAAAATTGAATGCCATTTGGTAGGTGATGACTGAGTACGGATACGTTTGGGGTCGCATCGCTTGTTTTGCCCAAAGTATGTGGCATCACGAGGGACCCCCATTGGTAAAATACATTTGTCCCCTTGCATGAGCCTAAGCCAAAAGGGGGGCCAAAAGAGTTGACAAACATAGTTAGGAAAATATTTTCTACCGGGGGGTTCGAATGACGTGAAGAGGGGTTCCAAACATAAAATGGATGAAGCCCGACGATGAAGGCATTTCCGGAGTAAGGATGCCAACACTAATCAACGCCACGAGGAGGGAAAGGGGGAAATGACCGAGAAATTTCTGGTTGGCTTGGGAAACAAGTTGGCTTTGGCTTGGGCATCAAGGAAGAATGCAATTAAACCTAAATTTTTTTTGGGCACAAATTTTATTAGTTTGTTTTCACTAGTGCACAACATAGTTCAAAATAAAAGATTATATAATATTATTTTTTTTGTATAACCCATCAAATTTAATATACTTGTCTAAAATGTAAGGGTCAAGTTTAATATTTTTTTCCAATAAAATTGTGCATATGATGTAAAAAATTTGTGAATTTATTAATCTTATTATTATTATTATTAAATATTGATTATTATAGCTAATAATACATGTAACTAAAAAGATAATAAAATTCATACTACTACTACTACTAATAATAATAATAATAATAATAATCATCATCATCTAGCTAGCCTAAGGTAGTTCATAGCTAACATAATATTCAATAATTATTATAATTATCATTTCAGTTATTTATTTCTCCTATTATTACACCATAATAATTACTGTATTAATTAATATAAAAATTCAGATATCGTATGTGGTCATATTACATAATGATAATTATTAAAATTCTATTATATACCTCCTAAGATTTTTTATTGTTTTTTAGTAATTATCAATAGTAGCATTAAATTGTTAATAAGTGTGATTATACAAAATGGGTTACCAAGGTGAAACCAGACATGAACCTGTATTCCCCCTTTTCTTGGGTGCTTTGGTTTATTTATGATTGGCTGGGTATATAAATTAATAAATTTATTTATAAATTTTATATTTTTTAAAAAAAAAGAAAATGTATATATGTTGACTCTTTACCCTTAATTAGAGCTTCTCCACCTAACAGCATTAAAATGGCTTTTACACTACCCTATATAATTCTTAAATTCGACAGAAATTCAATTTAAAAATTAAATGAAAAGAATTCTCAGAAATTTCATGGCAATTTTCATGAACTGTGTAAAAAAATTGTAATATATATATAGATGAATATTCTATAAAAAAAATTAAATTGGAACAATGAAAATATGAAAGTCAGTTGATCATCCAGCAAGTTCACAATACAAGTCACCTCATTTCTTGCAACCTTGCAAGGGCATAAAGCATGACTACTCAACTGTGCCCCCATGTTTTATAAGAGGAGAAATGTATCTACTAACTAGAAAGCAATGCAGACATAATTAAATCGAGTCCAAATCTAGGATTATAATTTCATTCTTGAATTTTTCGAAAATATGTGATGGAACAAGAAATAAGAGACATAAATAAATAAAAAATCAAAATCAAAATATTTGACAACCCCATGTGCCAACCATAAAATCTCTCTAACTTCAAGTGTCGAGATGACCTTATAGCTTAAGATAAATTGATTGCAACATTTGTCCATTGAAACTAACCATCCCATATAATAGAGCAATTAAATAGTAGGAAACTCAATTTGGGCTAACCTTTTCTATTTTTTTCTGTAAAATTTGGCATTATTGTGAAATTTGAAATTCAATGATTCTTTTGAATTGCCAAAATTCGAAAAAAAAACATTTACAATCTAAAAGAATTGCCACTTTTCTATATGAAGATATAGAAAAAGTATATGAAGATGTTTATTTTTTCCTTTCATATTTTGTTAATAGCCAAATTTGGCTAAATCAGGTTATGGATGAAGGCATCTCAAACACATCACACTATGGAATGAAAAAAAAAAAAAAGCATTGCTTTGGGCCTTAAAAATAAGATGAATGTTTTTAATTGGCCAATCATAATGAATAGCCCAAGGATTGCCATTAAAATAGTCTCTCACTTTATAATGTCCCACTTTCTCATGTTTATGGGTGGGGATGGATGAATAATTGCCACTCCATATTGGATGTGGTAAAAACATAGGTAAAGCCCCAAATAGAGTGTAAATAGGCTAGATGAAGATGCTCTTACTTTTGAGCAAGTTTCATGCACCACCACCACCAAAGATGTGATTTCTTCCATCCAAAGGAGAAAGTCATCAACTCTTTGAGCTACAAGTGTACACATAATAACCTCATTAGAAGGGATGGTGGTACTAGTTTGTTTGTTTGTTTGTTTGTTGATGGATAGCTTTTGTGTGTGGTAATTAATGCTTGCAATAGGATTGGGGTTTTATCAAATTAGATTAAGGCCACAAGAAGTCCCCTAGCCTACTATTTTAGATCATAAAATGGATGGACAATCCCTTGCCAATAGGACTTTATCCATACTCCTAGACCCTAGGGCCTCTCCTCACCTTTGGCTTCCTTCTAACCCTAACCTTCCACACTTTTGCAATAGTCTCTCACATATGGATTGGATTGCCCCACTTCCTATTCTTCCATGCAAACCAATGCAAATGATATGAACTTGCAAAACTTCATTTCAAAGAAGAAAAAGAGAAAAAACAAAAGAAAGGGATAGAAGGAGGAGAACATGAGAAAATGAGGCATAATTACTCGTGGTTCACAATCTAGCATTAATAAATGGGAAATTTTCATTTTTTGTTTTTTTTTAAAAAAATTTGGGGCACAAATGAAAAGATGGAATTTCCATGTTTCAAAGCAAAACTAAATGGTGATATACAAGAGATAAAAATATCTAAGGTGCTAATGGATGAAAGATTTGCAAATGATGGAAGTCGAGATGTCATCAACCCCACGGCTAGTGTTTTATTTAGGATCATGGAGGCCTACAACTTTTGGAACATATAATAGCACCTTTGCTAGTCTTGCATCGTTTTATTGATTTTATTTTTATTTTTATTTTTTTTGCTTCAGCATTAACGATACGAATTTCTTGAAATTTCAACACTTTCAAAGACTTGGCCATGTAGACTTGGAATAAACAAAATTACCATGTACATTATTAGGTAACAACAAAATTTCTAAAACCTTATAGCATTGTGGGTAGCTAATTTTTTTATAAAAAAAACATTTATTGAAAATAATTTAATTATTTTCAAAATGATAAAAAGTACTATGCTAATTGAATCCCTTTGTTTAAAATAAGTGGTTAGCATTGAACGTGGTGGGCTTTCCAAACCTTTCATTCTATAGAAACTATGTGCCATGATCAATGGAAAACAAGATGGTAATATCACAATAGTACTCAATAAGGCTGATGTAGTTTCTAATTAGCCTTAATGTAATAAACTTCTTGAACTATCAACCTATATAAGTAGACTTGAGGTGGGTTGGGTTGAACATAATTTGGAAAGTGGAAGCTTGGATTTTAGAGTCGAAAGAACTTGGAGAACTTGAGCTAAATATTTGATTCAAGAGTTTCAAATTTAATTTCCCATAATTTAATTTCAATAGTTGAAGACATAAGTATGCAAAATACATTCATCTTGTGTTATTGTGCATTTGTAATTATAACCCGATGCTTTTCAATTTTCAACAATTTTCACAAATATCAATAATTTTTTTCTCTTTTTTTAGCTAGACCTTTTGCAAATCATTTTGTGTTGAACATGAGTCATAGTAGGTATGGTATATGCTTTTGGAACTCTACTTTTGGAACATCAACATTGTGAACTCAAAAATGCATATATGAATTTGAAAGTTGAAAACCCACATTGAAAAAAGATGCAACAAGAGCTAGTTTTTTACATTAACATGCAAATGAATAATTTTGACATTTTTTTTAATTTTATCTTATTTTAATGGGAAAGTGTGTTTCTAAGTTTGAATTAGTAACCTATAACATCTTGTGTGTGCATGTTTCTTTTTCACATATGGTCAAATGTAAATTCAAAACATAAAATATACTACAAATATGTGTTCCAAAAATTATGTTCTTTGTAAGGTTTTTCTTTTTCCAATTTTATGGTTTAGAAATTTTGGAAATTTTTTTTCCTAATTCTTAGCAAAGATTTTGAATTTTCACCCAAAAAGAAATTCCAAAAAATTCCAAAAATAAAACTCTGGATCTTTCAAGAATTTTCAATTTCTATATTTATCACATTTTAAATATTAGTCATCTTTAAACTACTTTGATGGGAAAATATATATTGTCTATCACATATATAGTTTTTGACTATTATACTAGTTATACCAACATGTTTTAGTTTATCATATTGAAATGGTTGATTGCATGTTATTAAAAGGGAAAATAAAAATTATGGAGCCAAATGAAGGCAAGTAATATCCTTGTTCACATTTGAATAATCAAATTGTTAAAAAAAAATCCAATAACCTAAATTATTTCTTTAAACTTCAATTTTATGTAGATTTTTTAATTAATAGCTTAAAAAATGTTACGTCACATATCACACATGTTTATTTTTCAATATTTGAAAATAGTCATCCATCTTCATATCACAATCTAAGGTGATTAGGCCTTGAGGTGAGAATGTCTTGAACACCCAAATGTTTATTATCATTGGGGGACACTACTAAAAACAAAGTAGAAAATACATGAGTAAAAATATAGGGTGCAATATATTGGTTGTTGGGTAAAAATTATAAGTTAATTAGTTAAAAATGGGGTACATTTTATTCAAATAATCAATTTAATTATAATATAGGATATGTAATAATATGAAATAATGGATTATAATTAATATAGGATGATTTTAATATGTCTATATTAAAAAATTAGATAATAATAAGGTGATAAAAAATAGGTTGAACAATTATATAATATCCCCCTTAAAAATAATTATTTGATGCACATAGATCCCAAACTTTACTCTAAATGTCCTCACTTGATTTGTTATTTAGTGTAACAATTAAAGGTTGGAATAATAACTTCAACATCTTAACAATTTCTTCAACGTTCACCATTGGTATGTGCTTAGCAGTCATCATGGCCATAAAGCTCATTAGAATCAATTGACTTACACCCAATATTACTACCAATTCCATCTTGCTAATCATTGTTCGCCAACCTTGCTTGTGATTGACACAATTTTTATTATGTTTGAAGTTGCATATATTTTATAACCTCTTTTAAAATCATTTGATCTTCTAGTAGTGTAAAGTGTAAACAAAGCAAAAGTAGATTAATCTTATATAATCTAAATTGTTTTGAAGGTGGAAATGAACATGACTACAATGGTTTTTGTTTTTACAATAATTAATAAGCTGTCATGACCCTTGAGATCACCTTTGTGTCTTCCTTTGTTGAAATTAGCTTTGGACAAATCTTCAACTTTTAACATGGCCACTTAATATTCTAGCTAATTTAAAGATCGATTTTATAAATGTTAATTTTCATGGGTGGAGTTTTCTTTATCCACGTTTCTTTTGCTTTTGTCCACCTATATGCACATCATAAGAAATCAACCAACAATGAATGAAAAAAAAGTTTCAATTCTAATGGTGCTTCAATATAATTCCAACAATGTATGTGGTATATCCTCTTGAAAATGTTGTTCTCATTCAATGTTTGGTTTGTTGCAAAGAACTTGTTGAACTTGATGAAATTATCCTTATCATATGTTGTTTGTAGGTCTTTAAAGTCTTATGGATGCTAGTCTATGTAAATTGTAAGGCATCAACTTTTTCCCAAAATGCCACAGGTTTTAAACCATTGTTAAGGCATGAATCTTTTGACACATGAAGAAATGATTTACAAAGTTATTGTCTTTCATAGGCAACAAAGTTTTTTGCCTTCCCATGTTGTAGATATGAAATTTCATGCATGGTCAAAGTAGATTGGTTTTGTTGTGGCATAGCTTTTAAGGGCATGATATCTTGTGCAAATGTGAAATTTTTCACAAAGTTGTGGGTGGCTATGGAATACAATAAGAGTTGGATTGGTTTATTGTGGCCCAAACAAAACATTTGTTTTAGGGTCCAACCTTATTACATACATAAATAAAGTTCTTATAAACCTTAGAACTTGAAATCTTAAAATTTGACATTTGTAATAACTTATGACCTAGTTAACAAGCAAAGGCCTAAGACATGAGGCTTAAAATACAATGTTGATAGAACCAAACACATTAAAACCTTCATGATTCAAGGACAAGAAAAATTGAAGGCATAAGGGCTTAAGAGATGATGGTTTGAAGGCCTACAATCACATGAAGGCCTTGGGATTCTAGAACTTTGAAGATATGTCTAAGAATTTGTTTTAGAATTGGAATTGTTTACGGGGCAATGGAATTTGTGAATGAAAATGTAATGCATTGGGGAGTCAAGGTGGCTTCCAATAATGCAACCATAGGGAAGAAATTTGGTAATTTAATTTTTTTTCCAACTAAAAGAAAAATGATGTTATATGTCAAAAAATGAAAACAATTCTTAGGCTAGGTACTATGTAAGGTAGAGCCTTAGTATTAAGGCTTTACCCAACGTAAAAAATGAACAACAATGTTATATTCCTAGTTTTTTAACACCTAATCCATTTCTTTACAAAATGTTTTAATTTTGTCTAAATAGTTTAACAACAATCTAACATCAAAGGAGAACTTACAAATTACAAATTATAGTAATTTAACATTAAAGAAAAAGTACAAAGTGTAGCTACTTATCATAAAGGAATAAGTATATAATGTAGCAGTGTACCATCCATCCAATGTTGCAATATACACATTAAGGCAACATTACATGGAAACTTATTGTTGGGGAAAAATAATGGTAAAGATACCTAACTAGTTCAAAGGTGTGCATTAATAGAAAGATGGCAATGGCTAAAAAAATTTGATAAAAGGTAAGCATTTTGATTTCTTAATTCCTAGTCAATTCAATCAATAGGAGTCAAAAAACAAAATTTTTCTCTTACACTTTGGTGGGAATTTTTGTTTTATAAATCATGCCCCTTTGAGTGTTAAACGTGATAAAATAAATTTAATGTAAGACTAGAAGAAATACTTGAACAAAACAAGTCTTGAAACTTTTGTAATATGGAATGTGAAAAACATTTGTAGAAAAGATTTTACCGAGATGAGTTTCAATAAAAATAGGAAAGAAGTTTCAAAATTGCATGAATCTAAATCAAATTTCTATTACGTACAAATGTATGTACCACAAATAGTGGGATTAGTCCAATAGATCTAAAAGTTTTGCAACAAAATTTAACACTAAAACAATACACAACTTGAGTTGGAATATAATAACTTTTTTTATAAAAGGCATTTTGGTATTCTAACAAATTAAATACATAAATTTCAAAACCGCATTTGAAAGTCCTTAAATGGTAATCTTCTCAAATTTTGCTTTAAAAAATGAAACAAAAGATAAAAACATTTAGGAATCTAAGTTTTAAGTATTAATTTGAAAGTCAATGTTGTCCACTTTTATAAAATTACAAAAAAATCTACATTGTCCTTTTAGTAAATGTAGTGTCACCTTTAGGGTAGGTTAAAACCCATTGCAAAACCTCTAGTGATATTTTATAAGTTAGTTGTCATCCAAAACTAACTAAGGTGGCACCCTTGCCAAAGTGGTAAAGTTGTCTTGCTTAGTTGGTGCTGACCAAGCTAATAATTTGGTTACAAAATTTTGAAATTTTTTTACTTTGTTTAATCAAATATAAATTCATTGTTTTGAAATTTTATTTTATAACCTTTGGAAAGAAATTTTCAATGCCATATCACTTGGACAAATTGAAATTGGAGTTGACTTGGCTTTTGAACTCATTTTTAAAAAATGAAGTTTTGTAGTTAATTTAATAAAATTTGATAACAATTTAATAGATAATCCATAAACAATTTAACAATTAGTTTGATAGACCTCATAAATAATTTGGTAAGAACTTTGATGATTCTTAACTTTTAAAAAAAAATTCCAAATCCAAAATTTTAAGTGTTCATTTTGCAACCCTTGGAATAATCTTTCTAATGATGTATTAATAACTTCAATTTGTCACGAATGCCAATGCCATGGAGTTCATTCATTTGAATGTTCATCCATGTATTTAACTTTTAGTTTAATTTTGATTCACTCTTAATTAGTTCTAGTTGATTCTTAATTCACTTTAATTATTTTAATTAAGTTTAGTTAAGTCCCAATTAATTCCAAGTCAATTTTGAATTAAGTCCCATTTAAGTATTGATTAACTCAAAATAAAATCATAATTAGATTTTAGTCAATTTTCGTTAACTCCTAGTTGACTTTTAATTAAATCCCAATTAATTTTTAGTTAATTTTCAGTTAACTCATACTTGACTCTCAGTTAGGAGAGTTTTCAAAAAACTTTTCTATTCGATGCACACATAGAAATCTCCTTAAAAATTTCCTTGAGCTATGTCCCCAAAGGGATATAAATAAAAGTAGGACCTTTCATTTCCTTTAGTTTGTTCAACACTAACCTTAGACACGATCTTGCACCATAACTTTGTTATATTCTTTTCATGTCCATGTTTGTATATGTTAGCATAATAAATATTTATTTTCATTTTTATTTTGCACATATTTTGTTTTTGTTTTTAATTATTGTGTTCTTATTTCTAAATCATATAATCTTATCTTGTTCCTTGTTTGAAAATTAGATTTAAACCTTTCCTTTAATATTTGTTTTTGTGGTTTTTTGTGTCCTTGACACAATTGGAGTTCATATACTTTCTAAAATGATACAAATCTAACATTCGGATAATTTTTTTTGGTGATTTGTGATTACTTTTTGTATAGATTTTCAATAGTTTTTGAAATATTTTAAGGATTTTTTTTATAATTACTTTTTAAAAATATTTTTGTGGCTATTCTAAAATATTAATCAAAGTTGGCCTTTCAGCATTTAATCATCCATAACTATTGAAATATGGGAAATAACGAGGTGACAAGGGAATGGATATTGTTGCTTTCTAGCCCTTCCATCAAATCATAAAGTGAAATATAGACAATTTTATTTAGTTTTTTAAAAGTTTTTTTTAACAAAAGAGAAAACAACTACATTATAAATGTTTGTTGGCAAAATTTTACCAATATTAGAAAGGTTGTTGGGTAATGAAATGAATGGAACTCCTAGGCCATCGGTGAATTTTTTTCACAAACACTTTAAAATCAATTTTTTTAATCCATTCATGATAAATTGATGTAAACAACTTGAGCCAAATGCTATAAACCATTGTGGGAGAGGTCCATAAAAACACTTTAATAAACTAGATGTTTTTGCAAACACATTAAGCCAATAGTCTTGTGAACACCCTCAGCTAAAAAACTTGCATAATAATGAAGTTATCCACAAAGACATTAAAAGCCCATGAATAAAACCCTAGGTTTCATTAAAATTGAGAAAGACAATCAAAACACACAATGAGATGGTGCCAAAAGAAAATAAAAGGTGAGGAAACTCAATTTTCCACTTCAACCTAAGATAATTTAAATTTCCTTTTATCTCTTGTGTTTTGTTTGTGTCTACCTTGAGGCCTACCTAGATTGTGGGATACTAAAGGGGATTACATGGGGACTACTTAAAGGCTTATTGAAGGAGTTATTTAAGGACTATTTAAGGAAACATTTAAGGGCTAACTTGAATTATGGGATCTTTTAAGATTATTTAAGGGGCTACATATAACCTACTTATGAAGCTAAATAGGGATTATTTAGGGAAACACCTAAAGACCTACTTAGGTTATGGGATATTTAAAAGCCATTTGGGGGCTATGTAAAATCTTCCCAAGGAACTACCTAGGGGCTTATGTAGGTTTTGAAATACTTGAACATTATTTAAATGCTTACATAAAACCTATTTATGGGGCTAACTAAGGATTTCTTAGGTTAGGGGGTAGTTAAGAGTTATTTAAAAAGTTGCTCAAAGTTATTTAAGGTTGATTCATAATGCAAGAGGGGGTTGCATATGGCTTACATAACATCAAAGGTTACCTATGGGCCTATAGGGGCTACTTAATATTAATTTATAACAGCCTATGTAGTTCTTTTGGTACTTGTTAAATATTTTAATTTACTTATGTCCCTAGGTCCTTAAAGAAGTCACATTGATTTTATTTCAAATGATGTGCAAAGAAATAAAGATGTAACTTATTGAAATAAATTATAATGTAAATAAGGTGTTTATAATTCATTATGGAAATATAATTAAAATAATTAAAAATATAACTAAAATATATTCAAAATATATCAGTATTTCATAACATCTTTAAAAATAACATTTTATTTCAAGTGCTTTCAAAAATATATAAGCAATGACCTACTTAAAGTAGTCCTTCCATAGCACCCTAAGTAGTCCCAATGTAACTTCCTATATGGACCTTATTTTAAATAACCCCTAGTTAAGCCTTAATAAATTTCTAAGTGTGCCTTAATTTCTAAGTACCCTTAGATAACCCTTTATGTAAACCCAAAATAACATATCACATAGGTAGCTCCGTAGATAACGTTTAGGTAAGTCTAAGGTAATGTAGACGACATGGTTCTTTTTAGCACGAATGTTGGGAAATTGGTGGAGATGTTTAGGGTGGTTGACTTCTGGGCATTTGAGATGGCCATGTGCATCAATGTTGCCAAGACTAAGATCATGTCAATAGGCAAGGGTGCCCCCCAACTGCCTGTTAACACCCCCATTCACAGTGGTTCTATGCAGGGGGTGAAGCCTTTCAAGTATTTGGGAGGCATTGTCAACTCCCAAGCTAACTTGCAAAAGGAGGCCGATGCTCGTTTTGCATGTGGGCTGGGCACTTTTGCACAATTCTCCCATGTGTGGGGGAATCACCACCTCTTGGTGTAGACCAAGGTGAAGGTTTTTAGTTCTTTTATCGTTCTACACTTCGTCTACGATAGTGAAACGTGGCTTTTGACGCAAGCACAAGGGGATAGGTTGGAAACCGCGTACAGCAACTGCCTGAGGCAAATTTTGGGGGTTGGCATTGTTGACCACCACAACTTTGAACATCTAAGGGGCAAATGCCAGGTATCCTCTCTGAAGTAGCTTTTGGCCTAGAAAAGGCTGTCATGGTTGGGGCACATGGCTAGGAAGCTTGAAGAAAGGTACCCATGTTAGGTGTTGTCCTCACGTCTGTGTGGTGCCAAACACTCTAGGGGCCACCCTGCCCAGTCCTTTGTCTCCACAGCGTGCAAGGACCTTCAAACATTTGGCATACCATTTGCACAAGGGGGTTGGTATGAGCGCGTTCAGGACCAACCTCAGTGACGAGCTAGCATCAAATAGCTACCCACCTAGAAGGGGGCATCTTGGTGCCCATTCGACATTAGCCTCCCAGGTCTTGTTGGCTGAAGGCTTGGGCATAAGTTGCCTTTGTTGTTTTCGTTCGATTGGTTCAGTGATCATGTGGCACCATCTGGCTCACACTTTTGACATGCATTGCTTGCATGGAAAGGGTTAAGTTGGTAAAAGGCAATGATGATGATGAAGTTTTAACCTAATCAACCTTTTACCCTAATTAACACCGTACTATAAATAGCTTTTCAATCTATGTGAGGGTAACTTAGATAGATTGTTTAGGGTTTAGGGTTTAGAATATAAACTGTGGCGATCACTTAAGGATGTTTGATCCTTAGTTTTGAGGAGTGATTGATCCTCATTTGAATGGGATTGTAGAGATAGTTCAAAAGGATGAGTGAATATAATGAAATTCAAAGGTGGATTATTTTATTGAATAAAGTCCTATGAACATCTTAAGCCAAAGAGCTTGCAAACACACTAGGCAAAGGCAAATTGTGCTAGAACTCAATGTGAAGTAACCTTAAACCATGGCAAATTGTGCAAGAACTCAATGTGAAGTAACCTTAAACCATGGCAAATTGTGCAAGAACTCGATGTGAAGTAACCCTAAACCATGAAAACAAGAATGTGAGTAAAAAACTCAACATGTTTTGGGTTTAGGTTTAAGGTTTGTGGACATTTTGATTAAGGTTGGATTCCGGTTTGGCTTCTTGTCCCAAGGTTAGAATCATTTTGGACATCTTGGTCTAAGGTTAGAATCTTGTGTACAACATCTTGCCCTAGGGTTGGCCACTTTGGCTTGGCCCCATAGTCATCTACTGTCAAGCTCCATTGGATGTATTCTGTACATCCAAAGTCACATTAACTAGGTAGAGGTTTCCATTAGCATAGTAAGGTCCAAGAAGGTGTGTTCGTGGATGTGTTTCATCCAAAAGAATAGGATGAAAATGGGAGTGTTGGTTGGAGTGCAGGGGAGTCTTGGAATTAGGGTTTGGTGTCGAAACAAGGATTAGGGTTTGGCGCCCTGCCGCGCTGAGAGTCAGTCTCTTTGGGAGCGCGTGCTCGTGTTGCGTTGCGCGGCCGCGCTCGCTGCGGCAATCCTTTACGGATTGCTTCTTGCTCTTCGGAAGCCAAGAGGAGTTCTAACTCTAGCGAGAGAGTCCTCCTAAATTAGGAATCAAAGAATAGATAGAGTCTTTGTTTGCTTCTGGGAAGCGCGTTGTGCGGGATTTTGGACTTAGGGCGGTTGGTTAGGAGGTTACTAGAGGTTGGTGGAGAAGAGGACAAGGCCGGCGCGATGTCGGAACGGTTGACAAGGATTGCAATTGTGACCTCCGACAGATGCAAGCCCAAGAAATGTCGTCAGGAGTGTAAGAAGAGCTGCCCTGTTGTGAAGACAGGTCCGTGTTAGCCCTCCCCCCACTCTTCGACGACGCCGCTCTCTTCGTCCTTTTTCGCAATTCTCTTCTTCATCCTTTCTCAATTCTCAACGCCTCTCGGTTCTTGAAGGAATCGTTTTTGCGAACGCTTTAGCATCGGAATAGCGGATTGATTGCACAACAGCACTGCATGTGTGTGTGTGTGTGTGGGGCAGGCAAACTCTGTATCGAGGTTTCCTCACAATCAAAGATTGCCTTCATCTCTGAAGAGCTATGCATAGGTTGCGGCATTTGTGTGAAGGTGAGCTCCATGTTTTGTTGTTCCATATGATTCATTACGTTTTCCATCATTGTTGGCCTGATTGTATTGTTTTCTGTTTGCTGTGGTTTGGTTCTAGCTGCTTTTCGACTTACTTTTGTGCTCTTCCACATAAGACTGAGGTTTCTTCCGCATAAGGCTTTGGTTAAGAAAAATATTAACGGCCAATAGAAGAGCTCACAAACCATCTCTCTGTGTTTAGGGTTAGATGTGTTACCGACATTTCTGAAGAGGTCCCACACAAATATGACAGTGCAGCCATCTTACAGAGTTTTGAGCCATGGTTTTCCACCTTATGAATCAAATTGGAAAAAGAAATGAAAAAAGATATGGTCAAAAATTTCATAATGATTTTGTTCCACATAGGTTTGTTGTCAGTAATTCTATTGTCATGCATTCTTTCTGGACTTTCAGTTCCTGACCGCTGGATGCTAGATTCCAGGAGGAATGTCCATGGAGGGGATTCTGCAATCTTTTGTAGAGCTCAAATGGCTGTTGTTTGCCAACTGAGGCATTAACTCTTGTTGGTTATTGTGCAGAAATGCCCATTTGAGGCCATCCAGATTATCAATCTTCCTAAAGATCTTGACAAGGATACCACACATCGCTATGGTCCCAACACCTTCAAGCTCCATAGGTCTGTATTTTAGCTTCACTTTTCCTTACATGTTTCAGTATGTGGTGGTTGATATTTTCTCACACATGGCCTGTATGCACTTGGCATTGCAATATCTGTAGGCTTCCATTCTGTGATGTAGAGCTCTGTAGATGACTGTGAATAGGGCCACCATTTATTGAAGGATGTACTTAGGAATTGTTTTGTTTTCTGCTTGATTTCAAATCCACTGACATGGGAATGCTGTAACAGATTGCCTGTACCAAGGCCTGGGCAAGTCTTGGGGCTGGTGGGAACAAATGGTATTGGGAAGTCAACAGCACTGAAAGTGTTGGCGGGGAAGCTGAAACCCAACCTTGGAAGATTCGTAGTATGTTCCTCTACTAGAGTCTGTTTCATTCAGAAATTCTTTTAAATTCCAGCGGATGCTGAAGTATCTGTCCTTAGTCTCTGTCACAATCCTTTTATTCTCATGAGTAGAAATCAAGTAGTGGCATGAATTGCTTGGGAGCATCAATGCATTGCCTGATATTGCATCTTGTAGGATTGGGCTGTTCAAGCTGCTGTCATTCTGTGACCAATTTATTGCATGGCAGTGCAGGGTGCAGTCTAGGGCTTCTTATATTTCTAGTGTAGTTGTGTAATCACAACATGGTCAGTGGTGATGGAGGAATCTGGATGTTTTAGCTTCATGAATTTTGTGGTATTTTTGGCAGAATCCACCTGATTGGCAAGAGATTTTGACCTATTTCAGAGGTTCTGAGCTGCAGAACTACTTTACACGTATCCTGGAGGACAATTTGAAGGTTTGAATTTATTTCACCTCTGTGTCTAGTGTTGAACTAGCCCACATGAATGTTGGTTATCAGTTCAGCAGTGTGAAGCTCTCAGTTCTGTAATCTTTTGTGATTTCTATGACCATGTTTTTTGGGCTCTGCATGATCATGGCAGGCAATAATCAAACCCCAGTATGTTGATCACATTCCCAAAGCAGTGAAGGGGAATGTTGGTGAAGTTCTGGCCCAGAAGGATGAGAGAGAAATGCGATTTGAATTGGCTAAGGACCTTGACTTGAACCGGGTGCTTGACCGCGATGTTGGTGATCTCTCTGGAGGAGAGCTCCAGCGTTTTGCAATTGCTGTGGTTGCTGCACAGCATGCTGAAATCTACATGTTTGATGAGCCTTCAAGCTACCTTGATGTGAAACAGAGGTTGAAGGCTGCCCAAGTTGTTCGTTCTCTTCTCCGACCAAACAGGTGGGTAGCTTTCTTAGTCTTGTAATCAATTTAAGGTTTCTGTTTCTGCCATTGACTAACACAACTGTCAATATGTCAATATTAAGATAATATGGAAGCCAGTCTTCCAATGAGCTCTTGTTGTTATTCTGCATTGGCAGTGGCAGTTTTTTTCACTTCAACATGTTCAATCTGCCATCTTGTTCTTGTCAGTTAACAATTGTGTTGTTGCAAATGGGGATGGAATGTGTTCTGACCACAGCAGAAAATTGGGTCTATGCAGAAAGCTGCATCTTTGAGGATGTTTTTGAAGTACTGCAGTCAACATGTGAGTCCTTTTTACTGTGTGACTGTGTGCAGTTATGTGATTGTGGTGGAGCATGACTTGAGTGTGTTGGACTACTTATCTGACTTCATCTGCTGCCTGTATGGAAAACCTGGAGCATATGGTGTGGTGACCTTGCCCTTCTCTGTAAGAGAGGGCATCAATATCTTTTTGGCTGGTTTTGTTCCCACTGAGAATCTTCGGTTTAGAGACGAATCTCTGACCTTTAAGGTATGCAGTACTCCTGTTTATTTAGAGTCCATTTGCAACTGAGCTTCTTGTTAGAGTATCACCTTTAAAGGGAGAATTGATGTCAGTGCAGATCATGTATCCCAAGGACATTGAACTTGCTGCAGAGATGACATGAGACATTTAGTGCTCATTGTGTGGTTTATTTTTCAATCATGCATCTTGAAACACAAATGTGCTTGACTGTTGGCAATTGCATTTATTATTTGAGTCTATTGGTGATTTTGCTTCTCCTGCAGGTTGCAGAAACTCCACAGGAGAGTGCAGAGGAAATTCAGACCTATGCACGCTACAAGTACCCTTCAATGTCCAAGACACAGGGTGGCTTTAAGCTTAATGTCAAGGAGGGAGAGTTTACAGACTCCCAAATCATTGTGATGCTTGGGGAAAATGGCACTGGCAAGACAACCTTCATTCGTATGCTGGTGGGCAGGAATTCCCCTTTTGCTTAGCAGTAGACTGTGCACCTGCATTTTCAAGAGAAGAATTTTGCAGTTCTCATTGAATGGCATGGACACCCCTGATGTTACTATTGGAAGGTTTCTGTGTTTTCAAGCACCTCATTGTTCTCTTGTAGCAAACATGTGAGTTGAGAGTTCTTGACTCATGCCATCTCCTTGTGAAGCTGACATGGCTGATGATGCATGAACTTGTAACAGGCAGGTCTGTTGAAGCCAGATGAAACTGATGATAGTGATGTGGAGGTTCCAGAATTCAATGTGTCGTACAAACCACAGAAGATCAGTCCAAAATTTGCATCAACAGTGAGGCATCTTCTGCACCAAAAGATAAGGGACTCTTATATGCACCCGCAGTTCAATTCAGATGTGATGAAACCACTGCAGATTGAGGCCCTTATGGATCAAGAAGTGATTAATCTTTCTGGAGGAGAGCTCCAGCGGGTTGCACTCTGTCTTTGCCTTGGCAAGGTACACAAGTAGCTTAAATGCTAATTTGCTGTTTGCATCATATGCAAGGACAAATGTGACAGTTCAAACTTGTTCTGCTGATTGTTTTTCTAGGTTTAAATCAAGCAGCAGATTGATTTTTTGTTTGCCTGTGTCTCCTATGTATTGGCTTTCGAAATTATTCCTCTCCTGCCTTCCAACTCAATCACTATTGTTGTATGTGTACAGCCAGCTGACATCTACCTCATCGACGAACCCAGTGCCTACCTGGATTCAGAGCAACGCATTGTGGCAGCAAAGGTGATCAAGCGTTTCATATTGCATGCAAAGAAGACAGCTTTTGTGGTGGAGCATGACTTTATCATGGCTACATATTTGGCTGACAGAGTTATTGTGTATGAGGGAGAACCTTCAATCGATTGTGTGGCCAATACTCCCCAAAGCCTGCTGACAGGGATGAATTTGTTTCTTTCGGTAAGTTTGTGAAACTTGTAAAGATCAAGGACAGCATTGTTGCAATTTACAAATAACTTTTGAGCAATTGATTGGGCTGTGTTATTGCTGTGAAGTCTGAGTACTCCCATGGATTGGCATCTCTACTTTTTCTTGTTCTTTGCTGCTTGTATACTAGCTGTTGATGTCACATGGATTCTTACAATGGGTGGTGGGTTTACAGCATTTGGATATCACATTCCGTCGGGATCCCACAAATTTCAGGCCTCGGATCAACAAGCTTGACTCTACAAAGGACAGGGAGCAGAAGAATGCAGGCTCTTACTATTACCTCGACGATTGAGTTGATTAGTGCAGTTAATGTTCTTGATCAGCTTGAGTATGGTCATCGAAAGAGCAATGTGTACCTTCAATGTCCTGGTTATGTAGGTAAACCGGCATGGTTACTGATGGTACATTCATGCCATGTGATTTGAGCTTTACTTTAGTTTGGGAATTTATAGCTGGAGTCCCCATGCACATACCAATATTGAGCTTGACAGATTATGTTGTCTCCTCCTGGAGCTTTTGTCATTCGGACAATCTGAACATGGAGAAATAGTTTGCGCTACACGACTGTTATGTAGATGCGGTCAAAAGAAAGGTCTGTGTCTTTCCTAAAGCAATATGCAGCTCTTTCCCATTCAGTAGAGAATATTAGTTTTAGAGCAATAGCATCACATGCACAAAGACATGGAACTAATACATCTGTTATGATGTATTTGCTTGCCAGCCGCAGTGGGTTGTTAAAAACATGGTGCAGCTTTCTGTCAGGAGAAGAGATTTAGGTCTTCTGTTGCAGGCACGGAAACTGTTCTTTTGAAATAAGTGGTTTTTGCAGGATTCTTTTTTTTGATTGTTAGTCAAGTGCAAAGTGTCTTCCCATGAGTTTCTGTTTTGAATTCATGTACCAGTATTTTGGTGCTATTTGGTTTTTTATTCAGTGTTTGTGTGATTTCTTCTCCTTCTTTTCTTCCTCACCCCCCCTTGGTTATTGCATCTGTTCTTTTTATTACACAGAGCTTGTAGTGATCATTTCAATTTCAATACTTTTTTCTTTTCAGCAATTGCATCTGGTAATGTGGCATGATCAAGTTCTCCATTGGCATCGGTTTTCTCTTCATAGAACAAGAATAAGAAAGCTATTATTGTATTCTACAATATGCAAGGCTGTATGTCATGCACAGTGAGTTTAGCAAATGGAATGTTCACTCATGGTTACAAAACAGTAAAAGGAACTACGATCAACTTTCCACTATACAAATCAAACCACTTCCGCTCTGATTCCAACTGCACATAAAATGTGTCTAGTCCTGTGTGCACAAGCCATTTACTCAAATACTCCACTACCCAAAAGAACGGCTAAAAAGCTTCACACTACAGGAATAGTACAAAGGAAAGCCTACTTGGTATTTGGAAGGAAGCTGGACTGCACTACACTGCACCACAGAGGCAAACATAATTTCAGTTGTGGTGTCCCAGATAGCAGATGAAATGACAAGTTATTGCACGACTCTAATGAAACTGATTGGAACTAGCTTTCACATACAGGAACTGTGCTTCAAATGCACATGCTCTGGTAGATATCCAATTAACCTACTTATCCATGATTTGGTAACAAATTCCCCAGCCTATCAAGATAGCAGTCCTTAAAGCTTAAGCTTTCCCGGTAGCTATAACTATATATCTGTTGCTGTGCAGTGACTCAAGGAACTGATTGGCATCTCAGAAGGTGAGGGGCAAAAGCTAAGCCAAGGAAACGAATTCACTAGCCTATGGTTTCGGCCCTTAAAATGGCCCTTAAAGCTTATGGTTTCCCAGTAGCTAACCATATGTATGTACAGCGATTCAATGGATGGAATGGCATTTCAGAAGGTGAGAGAAGAAAACTAAGACAAGGTTTGGATGGGTTGGAGTGTTTTGGGTGACACAGAAATGTCATTCCAAATGAATTTTGTTGGCAAATTCCTGCACGCTGTCAGATTGTCAGGTTGTCAGGTGTTATATCCGAATCCAGAACTGGAGCTCTTTGGTACAGAGGGGAGTGTTGATTGAGGGTGGTGTTGGCACCAGCATGGTGTTGGCCATAAAATGCATACACAAGTATAGCAATGATATTTAACACTATAAATCGCACCCAAGCTTCCCAGTGTAGCTGCAACAGCACATCAACCAACCACAGTTCATGAACAAGCTTTCACCCTGAGATTTGGGATTTGCTAGGTGTAGCATCTCATCATAGAATGACACCCATGACTCCAAGAGTATGGACAACTAGGCCTATCTGGATTTGGACAAGTTTTATCCTCAAATCCTGGTGCATTCTTGTGGAATATTTACCACCAAAAATAGCTGACTAATGTATGAACCATCTGCTTGAGGAACATCCGAAGACCCAATTGTTGAAGTCTGATTCAAGGCAACTAATTGTAGAACCAGGACTGGGTGACCTTCAACCTCTAAATCTCTCATAGAATTTGACATGTACAGGTGGTATGATGATGACAAGATTGGAAGACAGGATGAGCTTGAGAGATACCTGAGCAAACAAGAACATGTTCAATGCAATGCTCAGAACTGGTAACAATGGTACCCAAGGGCAACAAAACCCAGATGGTCGTACATATTCCTGCCCATCAAACCACAAGAACTCAAAATCTGAAAAATGGACAGGTAAGGATACCATATGATAGGATGAAAGAGCTTAGTACTATGATTCAGATGGTACAGTAACCAAATTAAGCAATTACTGGACCCTGCTGAAGTCACAGTTTCTGTGCTTATGACATGTTGTAGATCGTTAGGACTTCTTATGAAATGATAAAATACATTGTCATCAGTGGGTTTACACCATATTCATATCAGAATCAGCAAAGTTCACGACCAGCTGTGATACTGCCTTGTCTTTATTGGCACTAGGTTTATCATGTAGAATTATGTTGCAATTTCACCAGAGAAGGTTCACAAGCAGCATAATGTCATTTAGGTTTCAAGGGCTGACAAGACTGCTTACCTGACGGGTATGAAGAGGAATAGCCAAAAAAGCCATCACCATCAACAATGCAATGCCATAAGCAACATGGGCACCTGTTCGATAGCACAAGCCAAGGAGAAAGCCAGACAAGGCAATGCTCACAATACAAACCACTGCTTCTTGTGAGCGGGTAAGACCCTTGTCAGATGGCTGTACTTCAAGCCGTTGCCACTGCACCTCTGGGTTCAGTCTCAACATGATGACGCATGCACACACCACAGAGTACGCTAACTGTTTTCATCAGCACCTGTGTAAGAAATGTTTGCAATGTCCAACAGAAAGAACTTACAAATATTCAAAGATCATGCATGAAATATTGTCACAAGTGGAACCCAGGAGAGAGCAGCTTTACCAGGGTGCCAACAGAGAGGATATGTGACAGGTGGCTAACATTGAAAAGCCCTGCCAAGATAGCAGCAACAAGGCCAACCCAGATTTGTGCTACTACAGGTGTGTGATGGTCGGGATGTATTTTTGCAAAAAATGAAGGCAATAATCCATCTCGCCCAAGCCCCAGGTACAATCGAGACTGCCATCAACATCCACACTCATGGTTACAACTTACAGCTCACCTGCAAGTCTACAAGGCAAACTACAATAGTTAAAAGACCAACTACTTTGGGTCACATATGTGAAGACTGCGGAAGAGTTTGAACAGGCAAGAGCTACAGTCCTTGATGCTGGAAAACTTCAAACATAATGCATTTCCCACTAGATGTAACAGGACCCAAGAGCTTGGAAATTGAATAATCATACACTTTCCGATGCAGTTAATCTGGAGCTCAAAAATATCCATATGGCATTTGAAAGTTCCAATTTCACTGTGATTTTGAGTTTGTTGATGAGGAGATTGTGTGCTTATACCTGGACATAGAGGCCAACAAGTACTGTGGTGGTCAAACCTGCTACGGCCCCAATATCAATGAGGATACTCACAAAAGTGAGACCCTTTTCTCTAAATGCATTGGCAAGTGGAGCATCTCCACCAAGTTCAAAGTATGGCACCATGCCTGTGATCACCAAACAGACCCCAACATACAGCCCTGCACAGACCAACAGACTAACGAGTATGCCTAATGGCAAATCTCGCTACAGCAAAAAATATTAGATCTCCACACTAGCAAGTGAAACGAGGGCTCAGAAATTTAGGGATTTAGATGAGCAAATAGAATAGCAGAAAGGGACAACCTAAATGACTGGGCCATAGCAGAGTTTACTTGTGGATTTTTGCTCTCTTCTGCCGAGTTTGCGACAGCGTCAAATCCTGTATATGCAAAGAAAACAATGGTTGTTCCTGTGATGATTGCTGTCGCTCCATTGGGTGCAAAGGGGGTCCAATTTGAAGGGTCCACTTTTGAACACCCAACAGCAATGACCATCAATACTATCGCCACCTTGAATCCCCACAGTATGTGATATGTCAGCAAGCCATCACAGGTGTCAGGTATGCTACTCAATTCTGATGAAGACCCTATAACCAATTGTAAGATGTCTCAGGTGTAGCTGTAACTACTTAGAACAGCACAGCAATGTGTCAAAGAAAACTTTCATGTAGGAACTTCACATCTTTGGAGACATAAGTTGCAGACTGGAAAGTAGACCACTTGTTCAAACCATTAAAATTCTCAGAAATCCAATGAAATTTCAAACAAAACTCTGCCTTCAAAAACAACCCAGTTCCAGGAAGTGGAGAAAGCCAGATGTCAATTGGGGGAAGCATTGATCTACCTTTGTCACAGTCATGACATCATTAATGATCGATGATTCTCGGACACTTTGGCACAGAATGACAGTGAGGGCAACCAGAAACAAAGGGGCTAAAACATTGATGGACAGTACACCTCCAAGAAGCTCCAAACCCCCCGGTCCTACCCATGCTGGCAGTGATTGCACCACTGGAAATACCTGCAGAAAACCAAAACCCCTGGGATCAGAACTGAGGGAAATCACCAACTTCATAGCTCTCTTTTCTGTTGGAGGAGGTGCAAATCATCCGAGGAAAAGAAAAGGTAAAACTTCACCTGCAACAGAGTGATGAAGTAGCTTGCAAGGCTGCGAGTAATGCTTGCAGCACCAATGTGATAGTCCAGCATAAGGTGACAGAACACTAAAAATGCAGTAAGTTCATTGAACGTAGAATACGAGTACATATATGCACCCCCGACAAGAGCTGGAAAATGATTCGAAAGCTCTGCATAACTCAGAGCATTTGGCACACACACCAGTGCTGCCAATGCAAAACTCAACACCACCCCTGTCCCAATCCACACCCACCACAGTAAACTTGAATGGGGTTCCTTTTACCAAGACTGCTGTAGCAGTCGTCCCTACAGACCTTCAAAGGACTGTACATTTGAAAGTATCACGTTCTTCCATACTGATTTGCAGCAGTATCACATACCACCACATGCAGTATGTGCTCTCTCTCTCTTCTCAAATCGGGGATCATGTCCTACTTTCCAGAGCTGGACACTTTCTAGGGTCAGTAGTTACCTAGTATCTGGAGCTGCACAATCCTTGGCCAAGAACCAGCAAACCCTAGCCTCACACAGTCTTTAGCTACTTGGTCTTCTACTCAATAACCACCATTGCAGTTGTGTACACTAGCTATCTAGCATGCACCTGGAGCGATGGAGTTTGACACAAAGTTTTTTGCTTGCAATTGAGGGCAACTGACTGATGCTCCAGTATGAAGTATGAAAATTCCTGAAAACTGGTAACAATTGGAAAGTTTTTGCAACGTACCAGGGCCTGCATCATGTGCCACGGTTCCCGTGACCACGAAAATTCCAGCGCCGATGGACGCTCCAATGCCTAACAAAATGAGATCCGCTAATCCTAATCTGCGACTTAGCCCCCCTCCCTCCTCATCTCCTCCTCCTTCTCCTCCACTTGACCCTGATCCTTTCTTATCTGCTGCTCTTCCCAGTAGCAACGGCGACGCTTTAGCCCGCATAGCCGCCTTTCCAAACTCCGTCCACCAATTCCTGTTCCTCAAGTCCCTCTCTACCGCCATCTCTGAGGGGAAGAGGGGGGAAAAAAAATGGAAAAAAAACAGAGAAAAAAGAGGGCGAAAAAAAAGCACCAGATGTCGGATCCAGTTGCTCAAAATCCCTGTACATGCGCACACATCTCACACTCAAGAGCTATTGTAATCAAAATCGCTCTACTGCGCCTCAATTCTCCTCAATTCTGCCATCGCTCTACTTCTCTGCTCTTTCTTCTCCCTCTCCCTCTTTCTCTCCCTGGGCTCACTGAGCCCTAGTAAGATGAACTTCATCCCGTATACCTTACTTCATTCATCCACATAATTTCCGAACCTTTTCGGCCTGAACGTTCCCGGTCTACTTCTTGTCACTGAAAAGCATCCGCCCAATGAATGATACTACCTAGTTCATTCAATAGTTCATTCATCCACCTAAATTTCAGTTTCTCTTGTTCCTGAGACCAAGAAGGGTGAATATCATCCACAGTATGTTGATTAGTTCATTCATCTACAAAATTTCCGTATCTCTCTCGGCCTGAAGGTTCCTGGTCTCTCGTTCATGTTACTGAATCGGATGAAAAGAACCCACCCCAATATTACTAGTTCATTCATCCACCAACATTTCCGTTGTCCTTTTTTTAATTCCTGAGACCAAGAAGGATGAAAGCCATTCAGATTATGTTAATTAGTTCATTCATCCACATAATTTCGATGTCTTCTGTTCTGAAGGTTGGAGTCGGTCAGTGTTGTGCGTGTAAAGTGTCAATAGCTCAAATATACTGCAGGATAGGATTGATGAAAAACATCCAACTTTTGACAATAATAGCACATTCATCCATCAAAATTTCCATGCAATTCTAGCCTGAAAGTTTAGTTCCCAAAGTTCTTCCCAAGTTCCCAAAGGTGTTCTTTAGAGTTCCCAAAGAGAGTGCAGTTCTGGAACAAGGAGAAAGGAGACCATAATGGCAATGGCAACCTGCAATTTGATGTTCAACTTCTGTTTTCTGCACTACAATTGCAAATGCGATGACCACCAGCAAGAGAGAAAGTCATCATCCTTGATAATCATTGTGGAAACTTGATGAGGTATTGATTTAAGTACAAGCTTAAGATGTTCCTACAAATTTTAGAAGCTCTTTATCAAAAAATGACGTACATATATCTATGATGCAAAGGATAATAATAGTAGAGCAGCATGAATTGTTGCACGATCCTGGTATGCTCCAAAAATCTAATAACTACAAAATAAAATAGAACAATCAACAGGCCAAGGAGAAAAGGAAATATGAGAAAGAGAATTCATTTGCTGAGCCTTCACTCTGGGCCAATATATATTTTTTATTTCTTGTTCTTTGTCGCTGACGTAAGGGCTACATCTTCAACACTCATGTCTTGCAAATTGAGGAGCAAAGAGTCGGCACTGAGAAACACGCGATTTTGAGAAGTGGAGATTGTGTTGGCAATTTCACGGCTGGCCTCAATCTTCCGCAGAGTTATGAAGGCAGGATTGTTTGAGATAGCATCACCAATAAGTTGTGCACTCTTAGCCTCTCCCTGCAATATATCAGTGTTCAGAGAACACAATATTAAATGCTGATCATTCACAACAAGCAATAGGATTGGCAACAGCATTCTAACCTGTGGCTCTCAAATGATTCTCACAAAGCGAGACACAAGCAGTTAAGGCAGTTGAAAGATGAGAAGGACCTGTGCACGAATGATAGCACTCCGCTTGTCCTGTTCTGCCTTCTCTACCACAAACTTAGCCCGCTCAGCTTCCTGGGCAGCAACTTGCTTTGCTTCAATAGCTGCAGTAAACTCGCGCCCAAATGTGAGATTGGTGATGGACACATCGTCCAATGCAATGTTAAAGCCAACAGCCCGTTCATTAAGAATTCTCCGAATCTCCCTGCTGACCACCTGTCACACAACAAAAGGTGTTACATCTGAGAGCTACTTTCTCAGTTGTGATGTATCATTTCTGGAAATCTGCCCAAAGCAGGCTTTGTGCTACTCGAGAATGGGTTAATCCTTGCATACTATACATGGACTAATTACATACAATGAAGCTTCTAAATGAATGCTACTGAGAGCTTTTAAGGTTAGACATTTTCCAACAATAACCTTCATGAGAACTGAGAATATTCTCCAACAAGCATGCTCAAAACAATAGTCCATCCTGCCACAAGAAAATACAAGAACCTATATCTATCAAAATGAGGAGAAACCTCCACAACAACAATCTGAAGGTAACATGACAATGAGTTCGTTCAGTCATAACCTTATGAGAGTTGCTCACAAAGTGTCAGACCGTCATCTTCATCATGAATAGCAGTGATGAGCTGTCATGCCTACCCACTGACTTCATCAGCACCTGATGGTGGGTGAAGATAAGAATATGACGATCCACTTCAGGCAAACCATTATATACAAAATATATGTCCTGAATTTTTGTTGCATTTCCAAAAGTAAAGGCAAGACTCTCTCATTCATGATGTTGGCTAAGATCAAGAAACATAGCTACACACTATCTACAAGAAGAATACAAGAGCCTACATACCTCACGCTGGGTGATAAGCTGGCTAGCGTTATACTGTGCAACGACAGCCTTCAATGTTTCCTGCACAATTGACGGCAAAACACGCTCTGCATAGTCCTGACCTAGGGTGCGATAGATTGTTGGCAGCTTGTCTGCCATGGGCCGTGTAAGCACTCGCAATGTGATTTTAACCTGTACGTCAAGTTGGTTACAAAATCAAACTTTGTTCAATAGCCCAGTTTAGCACCACAGAGCCTAGAAAACAGCAATATTCTTTTCTTGCTGCTGAATTTAGGTTGCCATGTGAGCCCATTGAGCAGGTTCATCTGCAGATGATAATGCTTGCATGCTCCTAATCTGTATACAAAGAGCAGAAGATTGTACCATCTGGAGATCCCGACTACCAGAGGTGCTCTCCACAATGTTTGGTCTGGCACGCACATCATAAATCACAGGTCTATCAAACCAAGGGATCATAAAATGTGTCCCCTCTGGATACACCTGCAAGCATTTGTACTTCCCCAATGAGTCAACAGAAGGTGGTTTCAACAAAACCCTAACCCCACCACCACAGACGCTTCCCTGCATCTTTCCAAACTTTTTAGTGCATCCTACTGCTTCCAGAGCTTTGCCCACTTTGGCACAATTGGAGAACAAGAGACAGGGGAAGTGCAAAACAAGGAGAAAGGAGTAATAGTATGATGCATTCCACAAACAAGAGATAAAAGAACTTCGCCTCTCCTTCTCCACTTTCTAAGAAAACTCACAGTATGAAAAACCCTAGAACATCGACATATAAACCCTTCCCAATGCAAAACCCTAGAACACCCACATCTAAACCCTTCCCAACCCGAAGAGCTAAAAAAATAAAAAGAAAAGCAGCAAACCTTGTCCTTGACGCCGACCAAACGGTTGAAGACAATGGCACGATGACCTCCCTCCACGTTATACAAACTATTAAACGCCGCGTACAATCCAACCCCACCTATCAACGCCAACCTCGCCAACGCCCCTGCAGGCCCCGAAGCTTGAGGCAATCTCACGTTCCGCATATCATTCAGGTTCATTTTCACACACTCGCTCTGTCACTCCGTGAGTGAGTGAGTCGTCAAACCTTTCTGTTTCAAGCTTCAGATTCTCCACACGCGATCTGATCGATAGCATGCAACAAAGATCGTGCCACGCAATCGCAAAGACACACACGAGGGGAGAGAGACAGACAGACAGACACAAAGACACGAGAAAGAGAGAGAGTGTGTTTTTGGGGGTTAGCCTTGAGAGCGAGCCCCGTTCTGGGACTGTTTTAGGGTTAGGGTTTAGTCCAATTGTTGGCGGGTATTTGATTCTGTCAATAACCGCATTTTCCGGTTATTTAAATCTTTCAGAATCAGGGTACTTAGAGAACTGACAATTGCCTAAAAACTGTTTATGAGGAAGTGTCTATATATATTATATATACCTATATAGATACCCTACCTACTACTGATACTCCGCATTTGGAAGCATCTTCAATGTCTCCAGATCATATTCATTACACTCTTTTCTGCAAGTGCACAGCGTTGCTGTGCCTTTTTACCAGTCACACCGCAAACTGCACAATTATACTGAGCCAAAACCATTTTCCTGAGCCAAACCAGCATGTTTTGACTTTTCTTCATTCAATTTTACTCTGCAAGATCACATACTGAGCACTGCTGGAGATGCTGTTAGGTTAGCTGATGAGGAACAATTTATGCTTTTAATTTCATAAATAGCATGTCAACAAGTAAGGCAAGAGAAAGAGGAGAACAATCAACTTGATGAGGATTTTGTCAAAAAAAAAAAAAAAAAAAAAAAAAAAAAACAAAAAAAAAATAATTTAATATAAAATAATATCAAAAAT
>Ga0116227_10003923_pt1 | contig 32673 bp, 25 predicted proteins | sample S1TSphgellanicum_FD_89693 | JGI IMG/M metagenome (GOLD analysis project Ga0116227, IMG submission 89693) | Host-associated microbial communities from peat moss isolated from Minnesota, USA - S1T2_Fb - Sphagnum magellanicum MG | ecosystem: Host-associated > Plants > Peat moss > Unclassified... | reverse complement strand
CAAAAAAAATGAGGGGTAGCGGGATCAACAAATCAACAAGGAGTAGGAGGGAGGGGGAAGGGGGGGGGGGGGGAAAGGGGGGGGGGGGGGGGGGGGGGCAGAGAAGAGGTGAAAAAAAAAAAACACCTCCGGCAAGGAGGATGTTCATCCGCAAAACGGGCTGAACAGGCTCATCCTCAACTGGTGCATTGGTGGCTGCTAATTCACTCCAGCCGAAACTGGACATGAAGAAACAGTTTTGTTTGTGTAGCAGCTCTGGAAGGTTTCAAGAGATTTGTTTCTCCTCCTAGAAGGTGACTACATCTGTCATTTTTTAAATGGGAACATGTGAACTTACCAAGTTCTCTAGAAAGTTCCCTACCCATGAGATCCTTATGAACCTAACTTTGTTTACCGACATATTTGCAGCCCAGTGGCAACTCTCCAATGGCAAGTGCTGGTCCATGCAACAAGAATCTGGGCTCCCACTTCAGTGGCTTCACATTAGGAGGTTGTGATTGGAGCAGACCCTGACTCCTGAGTCCTCAGCAAAGACAATGAACTCAAAACGGTTCAAGTGAAGTACTTGTGTTGCAGGATCTGGCAAAATTATTAGTTTTCTTAAATCGTGAGAAAAGTTAATGCATGATGAGAGCTTGAGTTTATGGCACAATTGGGTGCATGAGATTTCGTTACAGAAAATTTACTGCATTGATTTCATGTAGTTTCAACATTATGACACAATCGGTACATGATATTAGATGGAAAATTAATTTACAACATAGATTTGATGCAGTTTTGATATTTGTGGCAGCTGCTTAGAACAATACCCAAGTAATTTAGACCTATGTTCAATGCTTTATTCTTTAAAATAATTTTACAGGCAGGGTGCAAATTGCAAGAGTTTGTTTCAAGTGGTTTTGGACCAATATGAGAGCATCTCCAGCCGCGCTCCGTGGGTGATCCTGCACAGTAAAATTAGATGAAGAAAATCCAACATATGCCGGTTTGGCTCAAGAAAATGGTTTTGTCTCAACATAATTGCACAGGTTCCCATGGCTGGTAAGAGGCGCAGCAGCGCTTCGCACCTGCAGAAAAGACAGTAATAAATATGATCTAACTGCTACTCGGTGTTTCTGATTGGCCCATCATAATGATTGGTCCAGGTGGTTTGCTATTAGTAGTCCCCCACTTATTTGCAGTCCCAATTTCAGTTTTATGTGGATTGCAAAAGAGTACATAACTAAACTTGAATGTGAAAAATATTTTGGCAGGGTCACATACTGAGCACAGCTGGAGTGTGGATGCTCTCTGAGGGTAGAAAAGTTTTTTCTCTCTTCAAGAAGACAGCATTTTGTCTAAACCCACAAAACTCAGAGCTTGCAGCCCTATTTGCTGAGATTTGTATCCAGAAAACATGGATACAGTTCAATCATAACTACCATTAGCAATTGTCAGTGCGATTTGACACTCAATTGGTAAACCCCATTCCCCACAGATGATGGGTCCAGAAGAAAATAAACTCAGGTTGTAAATTCATAAGCTCTTGCTATAGAGGACTGGGACTCAGGAAGTGTGGCGTGCCTTGAGTTTTTGGTTTTTACTTTGGTGATGTAGGTGAGGTGGTGATAATCCATTAATAGCTGATTTAGTCAAATTTGGCTGTTAAAAATATGGAAAGGAAAAAATTAAACATCCTTATATATTTTTGGCCTAACTAGTTGAAGCATGTATAGAAATCTGGTGATTTCTTGGATTTTTTTCTAAATTTGGCAAAAATTTCAACAAAAACATTGAATTTTACAACAGAAAAAGTGCAAAATTTTGCAAAAGTGTGAAATTTCTCACAAAAAAAAGAAGAGGTGGTATATTGGTAAGATCCCAGTTTCTCTAATATGCTTATCATAAGTTTTCACTCAGAATTGATTATGTTCAAATCTATTGCCAAATAATAGTAACACCAGTATTTTTTCTTGTGCATACCCTAGTACTTTTACTGTTTAGACAACAAATTGTTGCATAATTCTTTAAATTTGAGGTCTTAACTTTGATACCTGGTCTTTTAATTCTGAAATTTTTGACAAGTAATGATTATATAGATAATAAACATTGTTATGTCAATGGCAAGATTGCTTCAATTTTAAATTACTGTCATGGAAGCTCTGCTGTGAGTGATAGTTGTAGCATCCATCTGATGCATGTGGTTTCAGGTTTTGTACCATCGTGATTTGCATAGGTATTCAGATTTTGATGTAGGTGATTTTGAGTTATTGGCCATTGGTGCAAGTATTTGGATTTGTGTAACAAGCTACTCTTCACCATGCCATCATTGTGCATTGGTCATAATTTTTACAAAAATTCTAAGTAGGAATTCTAATCTTAATCTTGACCAATTTTGAATGAAGGTTTTGTTGTCTCAATCTATGAATTTGTTGGTCTATTTCAAAACATGGCTCCTGAAATGCTACCAAGTAATTTCAAATTTATGTACTTATTTTGAATCCCCACAAAGACATTCATACCCCCCATCACCAACCTTGTTTCTTGCAATGTATTTGAATCCAACAACATTGGTGGGCAAAGAAACTTTCATCATGCCCTTAAATTGCAATCTTCTTCACTTGAAATATTTGTTGGAGATCCAAATGCCATTCTTGCAACTATTGTCATAGATGTTGATGATGAATGTGTTCCTCCTCCCAAAAACCCTCAAAATGTTATTACTAATGTTAATCGCAAATTTTAGGAAATCTGAACTATGAAAATGCCTTGGGCAAAGCTCATTTTTAATGAACTTGGGTTGGTTTCTACTGTGAGATGTCATGTTTGTACCAAAATTGAAAAGGAGGAAAAAAATTTGGTTGCTAAGTGGGATTCTATCATGAAACATGTAGGTAAAAGGAAAGTTTCTAATGGTAAGTGGATCATGGATCCAAAATGTATGCACATTCAAAATGAAATCTCTTATGCTCAACTTTTTACAACAACAACCACCATCCTTCAAGAACTAAATAATGGTCAAGCAATGGAGGTCAAGCAAAAACTTGTTTAATTTGTAACTATTTTTAAATTTTTGAATAAAGATAAACCAATGACTAACTATAAAAATTTCTAGCCCTTGTATGGGTTTTTGAAATTTTGATCTAATCCCAAGAAACATTAATCTAATGGGGTTGGTTGGGAAATTGTAGAACACATACAAAATGAAGTTCTAAAAGCTATTAAGCTTGCTGTCCAAAACTCCAACTTTATTTTTCTTACTTGTGATGAGGTCATAACCATGGATAACACAAGTTGGGCAGGTGTCCATGGCTACATTGTCTAGGATTAATGTCGGATACCATTATTATTAAATGTGCAGCAAGTGTTTTTTGAATTAGTGTTAATAGCTCGACTTTACTAATCATGAATTCTTTGATGACACAAGGAGATTTGAAACATGAAGATTTAACTTCAAAATTGTTGTATTTTGGTGCTAATGGGGTTAACTCCTTCCAAGGCTTTAAATTAGGAGGGACATTCTAGATCCAATGACAATATGCTCCATTTGTTGTTGATGTGCATTGTATGGCACATCGGACCAATCTTGCAATACAAACCTTTTCAAACGTACCTTTGGTTTTTCACATTGAAAATTGTTGCAATGCTTATATGGTTATTTCAATCATAACCCTAAAAGGCATTTGAAGTTTACCAAATTGGTAGAAATCGTGGAAACTAAAAGCAACAAAATTCTATGGAACATTAAGATAAAATGGATCTCTATGATCAGCCTTGTCAAATGTGTACTATCTAAATACCACACTCTTCTCATCAAAATGGCATTGGATGCACCCACAACACCTTTTATCAAATCTAATTTGTTTTTGTTGATTGACGTGGAAACTATGTTTAATTTGATTGTAATGATGCCAATGTTAAAAGCAGTACATTCTTTGATTAAGTTTACACAATTAAAGGATGTTTTTTTCTACAATTTCATAACAACAATTAAAATAAGTGAAAGGGATGTTTATCGCATGTTCTATGATAGGCTCTTTTGAAGGTAATGTGTTTAACTATTTCACTACCTTGATCAATAGTGCTCATAAGAACATCAATCTTTGTTGGATTATAGATCTAAACACCAGAATTGACCATCTAACTTTTGAATTTAATGGGCAGCATATGTGAGAAACATCTTTAGATTAAATTGGGGTAGCAATTTTTGTTACAAGGGAGATATATGGAAATGTTGCATCTATGAAACAACAATGTCAAGAATCTCCCACTCAACTTATTGTTGAATTACAAGGTTGGTTCCCTACTCAAGGTTTTATGGATACATTGGGTATTGTTTACCCACAATACTAGTTGCAACCAAAACTTGAAAAAAGGTTTAATGTTAAATTGGCAACCATCAAGGTAGCCTTTTGCCAGCCTAAAAAGGTGGGACTTGATGAAGTATGGGTTTTTAGTTTGTTTTCAACTATTGTTTTTGACCTTCAAAGATCTTTGTTTGTGCTTACAATGTTAATTTGGTGATGCAAAAACCTTTTGATGTCAACCCAATCACTAAAAATCTGAAAACCTTTACTTTTTTTAATTATGAAAATAAAATCCCAAAGTATATCAAGTTGGCTGAACTTGTTGTTGTGCAAGTAATTGGTTATGTTGAAAATGAATGTTTCTTTTCTACCTTGACCTTTATTAAAACAAAATTATGGAATTGGTTAACCATGCATTTGGAGCTTGTCATTTACATGTTCAACTAGAAGTTTTTCATTTTGTAAAATATTCCTTTTGGAGTAGTTATTTAAAATTGGAAGAACAACAAAATTTAGTACAATGCATAAAGTTGAGACTTGAACTACTACCAACTTGCAAGCTATTTTTTCCTTTGTATCCTTCATAATACCTATCTTTTTTTTAATTCTTGAAATTTGTTTGGCACTTGGATTTTTGGGTAATGGATAGTAATAGGGGCATTTGGTGTTGTTAAAATGATTTGGAATCTTAATCTAGCTTACAAGCAACAACAACTAGTTGGTTGTATTTTGATTGGCAAAGTGAAAGTATTGCCTTTTGTTTCCATGATCTACGATTCTTTGGAATCTACATGCAACCCCTATCTTAGGACTTACAAGGATTTTTCTTTGCATTCAATATTATTATTGACTAATGAGCTTTTTTTTTTTTTGCAAGCTAGGCCTTATGCTACAGTGGGCAAGGCCTGTTCTGGTCGAGGTTGAATTCCCTCACATAGCATGTTGCTATGAATTAAATTTTAAATAACACTCATTAGTGAAAAAAAAAACTAGATTAAGGATGATGAAATGTAACAGCAAATTTGACTCAAAAATAACTGTCAGTAGAAAATCAGAATTGATCATTTTATTTCCTTTGTTTAGAAAAAAAACCTACATATTTTCCCACCATGTAGTTGGATAAATAGACCCTCAATGTGTCCATGTGGCAATTCAAGCTCCAGCACAGACTGCCATGTAGCAAACTTAGCTAAAACTGAAAACCCTAAAAAAATAAAAACCCCCACTGGCTGGTACATGTAGTTCAGATTTCCTAGGGAATTAAATTCTCCTTTCTTTTTGTTGGTGGGCAATGGGTAATGGGGCATTTAGAAATTCATTTATTTATTTAATTATTTAAAAGGCCTTGAGGTGCTCACTGACTATAATAATAGACTACAAAATTTTATGGGAAGTTGGAATATGCTAATAAGAGGAAATCTGACTCCAACAAGCACAGATCTTATATGCAGAGTAACAGCGTAGGACCCAATAAAAGCTTGGACCTCATAATTGAAGATTGCAGTTTGTGTCAGATCTCTCTGCATGCAAATATATATGTTCATACTACATAATTACAAAACTACTTCTCAACCCCATCATGAAGGAGGACAATGATGTGCATTATTCATGTGTTCTTTATAAGTGTCAAGTGATGAAAAAACATGCAGAGGTTCTCAAAGTCTAGTTCTCAAATATTTGGATGTTTGGTATGTTGAACAATCAATCCAACATAACACATTTCTAAACCAAGGTTAACTTGTCTTATAATATCATGATGATTCAAATTAACTAGTTGTATAACATTAAAGGCAATTTGCATTAACAATGGCTCGAAGGTGTCATGAGGTGATGACAAGGGAACTTAATTACTGGTCTCTTTGGAGCTGGCTTTGGAGCTGGAATAGGGACTAGGATAGGGATAGGGATCTTATCCCTATCCCTATCCCTATCCTAGTGGGTTTAGTGTTTAGATCCTATAGGGATCTTTTCCCTATCCCTAGGTAGTGCTTCTTTATGGAGAGGCAGATTAATAATACCCTAGTACCTAGGCTAATTAGCCACTAATTAATTATTTTTGTAATTGCTGAAATTTTTGGAAAATACCTACTTGCCATGTTGAAAATCTGAAAGAAAATCTCAAGGATACTAGGTTCATTATTTAGTATAGTGCCTAATTGTAAAATATTATTATTTTTACTACCAAACGTAAATGACAAAAAATTATTATTATTAGGCACCTTGCTTCCGAACCAGTCTAGGTACTAGGGAGTTGCAAAAACACGTGGTCTCATTCTCAGTGATGGGCCTATACCTTAGGGCGACTTTAGACGAGGGTCCAAGGTCCAAGGACCAATGAATTCAAGCAATCTTATTGGTTGAAAGCTTTAAATTGGTCCCAAGGCCTTTAAATGAGCATCCAAGACCAAAAAGTGGCAAATTGAAGCTAAACCTACATGGCACCTGTTTTGGAGGAAAATCAATTGGTTCGGACAAAAAAACAGTGCTAAAAGGAGAGCTCCTGATTTGGAGAACCAAGAATCAGGCTAGGGACCAAGGTATAGTCCAATTCAAGGATTCAATTTGCTTCAAATGAGTCCAAATTGGTTCCTAGGAAATTGGACCCTGGACCCTCAACTAAAGTGGGCCTTACTATGGGTTTGGACTTCTGAGGGTTATTTTTGAAATGATATCCTTGTACACAAACACAAAAAGGTCTCTTTTTTTTTTGGTGAAAAATCTTAAATTTCCATACCATAGCTGACACGGATCTGAAATTCCATAAAAGCCAGATCTGACTTATTTGTTGTTTAAGTGTTAAAGGTACTTTGCTAATGAGGAGATTTTTTCCTCGAAGTATATTGGGATACTTCTCAAGATCTAAAGGTGCATTCACACCTGATGTTAAGTCATTGTTAAATGAAATTCTAGGTGGCATCCTAGGTGTCACCCAATGTTAAATGGGAGATAGCTTAATGTTAAGTGAATGTTAGCTTAACATAAAATGTTCATGGTAAGTAGGTGTAAGTCCTAAATGACTAGCATCGTGTTAGGGGACTCAACACTAGAGTCCCTAACACCAAGTGTGAATGCACCTTAAGACACATATTTTGATATCTAAATCAGAAGATATCAAAATATGTGGTAATAATAAGGAGCATAAATCAATCATGCCAACTTTGACCATGTGATATTTGAACATTTGCTCCTATTTTAAAAGTAAGTTACATGTGGAAAGTTATCAAGTGTGAAGAATCAATGTGTGACATATTAACAACTAATTGTAAATGAAGTTCAAATGATTACATGTTTTAAAAAATGAAACTAAACTAAAACATTGCTCATCCTAAACAAATCCAAGAATATAAATCATGGTAAATCCCTTAATTTTTTAATTTTTTTTCAAAAATATGAAATAGAATTTGAGAGGCATATGAAAGGATTAACAATCAAAGGGTATGCCATATTAGTTACTAGGTCCACCATTCTCACTTTTCTTTGAATAACATTAGATTTCATAATGAGTTTGAAAAATATTTGTTGCAAATTCAAGTGACAACCTAAAAGAATGCAAGCGTCACCAAAGTTGATTTGTCACATACTATAATTCCACATGATTGTGGGTTGCAATAGAACCTTTTCAAAACTTTCAAGTGTCGATAAAAAATATTGTTCACATTCAGTTATACCCAATATTGGGGATAAACAACTCCAATGGCATCTAGTATTACATTCCACCTTTATGAGTTGCACTACAATGTAGATGTAATTATGTCACATGCAACATTCCAATTCTCTTTGAGCAAATGGCAGCCCAATGAACCCAAATCTTCTCACCATTTAAAAAAAGAAGTAAGATGTTGCATAAAATCTGAATTATAAATAATGACCCATTTCATGTGGATTCATTGGTGGTCATATTGCATCAACCTATGGAAGGACTAAAATTTGTCACCTTAGAAGGACAAGTCATTGTTGAACAATAATAGATTTACAATTGGCTTTGAAAGTCTTTAACTACAATTATGAAATCACAAATGAAAACATTTTTCGTATGAATCAACATTAGGACGGATGGCATTGCCTCCATCAAAGGAAGTGCATTAGCAAGCCCTGAATTTGTTTGCAATGAAATCACCCTCCAATAGAATATCACATTAGATGAATCACATCATACATGATTTATAAACTAGAAAATATAAGGAAATGGAACTATCAACAAACATTCATGCAAAGTGGTTGTGAAACCCTATGTCCCACAATATTTCCAAACTAGAAATACACCCCAACAAGGTTAATGAGTCCTTCCATGACATTTACAAATTAGAAATACATACCTGGTGGGTTAATAAAACCTCCCATAACATCTACAATTTAAAATACATTCAAAATTAAGACACAAGTTTAGTGAGACCTCCCACAACATTTGCTATTGAAAATGCACACCCATAACCAAGGCAAAGAGGATCAATATTGAGTGAGATCTACAAATTGAAAATACACATCACAATAGTAAGGCAAAATGTTAATGAAATGTTATAAATCAACCCCAAATTGAAAATACAAGCAAAATTTTAAAAGGTAGATTGGTGAAGATCCTCCCACATGTGCCATTAATTGAAAATGGCAAGAAACAAACAAGTTCAATTACAATCATGCTTCCATTTGGATAAAATTACAATTAATTTGTATGATTCGAAGCAATGGCCTACACTCTATCATGATCCTTGTTAGAGACTCCAACATGAACATCTAATCCATGTGACATTCTTAAAGATCTTATTCCCTTTGGTTTTCACGATTACAACAAGCTTTTAGAACTCCAAATGTTGTTTAAGTTAATTACTAAAATAATTGTATATATTAATTATGAAAGTCTCAATTTATGAGAATCAAATTAAACAATATTGAACTATGAGGTTGATCTTATGAACAACACAATGGACATTCATTGAAAATGATGTTCAAGATTTTTTGATTTGCCTTGTGATTCATGTTTCTTGGACTTGAACTAAAAAAGCCCCATTACACCAAAACCCAGCAACTTTTTTTTGACAAATCCTATTTAATCAAGCCTCCACCCTTCACAATGTAGCCATGATGACTTTAATGAGATTATTGAAGCTTCACCCATCCACAATCCATTCAACAAAACACAAAATGAGAACTTTGATCCATGATTCAACCATGTAAAATGAAACACATATCCACTCAATGGCTATAACATTGTCACATGAGCAAGCTATGAATTGGGCAAATTGAATGACTTTGACAATGACCTCTTGAACTTGGAGAATGTACATGAACTTAACAAGGATCTAGTTGGCTATATTGGATCAATGCATGTTCAAAGTATTTAGGACACCTCAACTCCTAAAGAGCTGAAACAAAAGACTCATACTCTAGCATTGCATGACCATGTGACAAAACATGAAACACAAATTTCCCTTAAACAATTTTTTTCATTGCCTTCACTTGCAAGTCTATTTACTCGTACTAAAACAAACTTAAGAGTGCTATGAGCATACAATTTCATATTCTTAAAGTGCGCACAATCCTTTGTAGTGAAATCCTCAACCCATTTTCACCGGGGTTTTGGCATATCACACGCTGAAATTTGATACTTGCAATGATGGTAAAACCCTATTCAGTGGGCAAAAAAATTGCTTTACCATCATTGGAAACCTTGTTAACTTACCATCATAGATACAATGTATTTACAGTTATTCTCAGCCCTTGAAAATTTGAAATATTCTGTTTCCTTCTCTTTGCAATGAATTCTTTCATTTGTGCCAATGAATAAAGAAATCAATCAATCAATCAATTTAAATTATTATTTTTGAAATATTCAGTTGAGTCTGTCTGACAGGTTTTTGAAATAATAAAAAATTTGGGGAAAAAACTGCTAATTCTCAGTGACAGGTACGGGAGTCAGTTGACATGATGGAGTTGGGCTTTCCCAGCATTTCAAAAGGGCATTTTTGTCTTTTTTCATGTTTTCTTGATTCTTGAAATTGCTCCCATATCATGCTTATAAGTTGTAAGCAGCCTTTTTTTTTGGGGGTGCGAAATTTCACATGTTGCAAAGTTTCGGAAATTTTTTGTCACAAAATTCAATGAGTTTTTGAACCAAAAAAAACAGCAATTTTTTCTCAAAATTTTCAAAAAAATCTTTGAAAACCTTCAGATTTCTACTCATGGTTCAAGTAGGTAGCCAAAAAGTATAACGATGTTTTATCTTTTCCCTTTCATATTTTGAATAGCCAAATTTGGCTAAATAAGGTTATCGATATTCACCACCTCAGCTACATTGCCAAAGTGATTTATTTTGATTGCCGGTCCAAGCATTAAACCAATGGCCAACTATATGACCCAAGCTGGTCCCCCACAATATCCCAGCCTCCCTTTGGGCATGTTCCGGAAATAGTGTGTGTAACGACATGAAATATGCTTCATGGGTTGCATAAAATTGGGTGTCCAGTAAAGCCGCATGGTGAGGGGCAGCACTCCCAAAATAATAATGGGCATAGGATGCCAAGTCCTACCCCACATTTTGGGAATCTCCCCCACCCAGGGCTTTATGTGTCAATTTGATTTTGACACATACAAAGGATTTTTGTGGAAAAAATGGCCAAAAAATTCACCACATTTTGAAAATTAAATTAAATGACCAAATTTCTAAAACAGGTTTCAGCAGGTAGCTAAAATATAAAAGGATTCTTCTTAAATTTTTCTACCTTCATATCTGGTCTATAGCAAAATTTGGCTAAATCTTCTTGTGGATGATTGTCAATTTGGCTACATTACCAAAATGAGGGGATTTGGTTTTTTCCAAATTTTTGGTTTTGAAAATTTGTTGATTTTTTCCCAATTTTTTAGTAATTTTTTGGTGAATTTACACTAATTTGTTTTGTGTATTTCGAAATATTTAAAATTAGTCTATTTTTGACATGTAATCTTCAAAGTTATTAATTATTCCCCAGTGCAGAAGCATGCAAGATATTGATCAACCATAGTGAACTGTAATATTTTGATTATCAATTGATTGGTAAGAAATAATACTAAATTGGGTTTGGATTTTTGTTTGTACTTTGTGAGATTTCATCCATCTATTTCTGCTTTGGTCACTTTTACTTCATCCCGGCTACTTTGGTCACAAGACCACAAGACCAAAGTAGTGGGGATGAACAGCATCCCAACTAAACCCCCTAATTGAACAGCATGTTGCCTTACTGGAATCGACGCATTCCAAGGTGGAATGGACCCAATTGGACCCATTCCACGGTCCATTACTACGGTTAAAATATCTACCAAGTTTCCAAAAAAATGGGGTACAAAATCCCTAAAATTACTAGAACCGCACCAATCACAAGGTCTAAATGTGTCCCTTGTTTTCGGGAACTGGATGAACCAATTAGATTTTAGGGTTCAAGATATGCTCATTTCCCTTGACCAATCCGTGGCCTCCATGAGATGAGATTTTTTTTGCAGCTGTCCAAAGGCACCTTTTACAGCCCCCACTTCCTTTCACTAAACCCCACCTTTCTTCACAGTATCTTTGTTTGATGGTAGTTGAAGCTGGCATGATTGAAAGCTTGTCCCTTATAGGATGAATTTTGAAAGATGCATTCACACTTGGTGTTAGGGATTTTAGTGTTGAATCTCATAACATCATGTTTAGTCATTTAGGAATTTAAAAACCTACTTACCATGAAAATTTTATGTTAGGCTAAAGGTGCATTCACACTCTAATGTTAAGTCAGTGTTAAGTGAAAATCTAGGTGGCATCTTAGGTGGCACCCAATGTTAAATGGGTGATTGTTGTTTATTAAGTGAACATTAACATAAAATCTTCCTGGTAAATAGGTTTAGGTCCTAAATGGCTAGCTTGGTGTTAGGGGAACTTAATACTAGAGTCCTTAACACCAAGTGTGAATGCACCTTAACATTCACTTAACATTAAGCTATTGCCTATTTCATGTCATGTGTCACCTAAGATGCCACCTATATTTTCCTTTAACACTGACTTAACATGAGACATAGATATAGTATCCTCCTTTGGCCAATGGTTAATTAAGGATTCTATATACTATGGCTAGAGCACAAGGCTTAAAACTTCTATCCATTTATAGTATTTTAGGCAGTGATTTTTTTGGTGGCAAAATGTCACCATTTTGTGAATAAAATATATAATTTAAAGGAATATTGTTACAAATTCCACTTTTTGGAAAATTTTGTCAAAAGAAACTCAACTAATTAATCAATTAGTTAATTCTTTCTTTCTTTCAGATTATGGTGATGTTTCCATCATGGTTTGTTACGTAAGTAAGACATGACTATGGGAGTTTGTTGACACGATTGTAGATCTTTCATGGCCTTTTATGCCAAGTTACACTAACACCTACCTATTTCACAAACAATAAGAAGACATTACATACATGTTTTGACAAACGCATTTGGTGCATAACTTTTGGCACAATTTCCAATGAAAGCATCTTCCACAAAACCAAAAAAAAAATCATTTCATGTGTAACAAGTTTCTTTTCTCCGTGTAATGGGGGAGGTCAAGCATGGGAGAATTAAAAATCCTCAGTTACAATATATTCACTAGAACCATAGTCTTTGGGGGAAGAAGTTAAATAAGCAAAGGGTGCCTTATTGCAGGCAGTACAAAAGTATTGGCTACTCCCTGTTTTTTTTCCTCCCTGTTGTTGGTGCTGCCCATTAAAGACTTTGGATCCTTTTATGAACATTTTGAGTCTGTAATCGACACGTAGTATGTATTACAGGACCAGAATGTGCATAACAAGACACAAAAGTCTATAATTCTGTTAGATCTTTTTGTAATTGATAAAATCCCAAATCGTCAAATTCCAAATTTAATTCTCCCTTCTAAAGTCCTTCCCCTTCTTTCCTATGTTTCTGTTTTCGCTTTTCTTCTTCTTCCCTTTCTTATTCGTCTTCTTCCTCGTCTCTTGTGATCGGTGTTTTTTCTGTTTCTGTTTTGCAAATTTGTGCGAAGTTCAATGCATCTTTCTCGTCTCTCAGTTATGTTGTTGAATCCGAAAGAAATTATGAGCACCCGGGTCGTGAGTTGTTGAATCAGCATAACAAAAAAAAGAAAAGAAAAAACACACAGATTGCGTGATACAGTCCTTTTGTGTCGCGCAATCTTGTTTAGATGGCGACGACGAAGAAGAAGAAGAAGACGATCATGATTAGCAGCAATGTGCAGACGACGGCGATGGCGATAGCGGGAAGAGCCGCTCGCGCTTGTGATGTCTGCGGAATACAGAGAGCCAGTTGGTATTGCGCTGCCGATGAAGCTTACTTGTGTGGGAAATGCGACACTGCAGTTCATGTAGCTAATATTCTCGCGCTTCGACATGACAGAGTTCGTCTTGCATTCCATGGTGCTCCCTTTCCAAAACCGTTCAAGCGATCCTCCTCTTCTCATGTTCCTTCGCAGCAGCAATATTCCAAGATGACTGTCAGCATCGTCGACGGAGCTTCTGCTTCTGGTTCTCCTACTTCAGTTCTCATCACTAACCAGAATCTTCAACAGCGAGACTTTCCGCAAGCTCAAGATCATCAACTTCTTCCTTCTCGGAAGAGATCGAGAAGGACTCGACCGCATCCTCACCACTTGCGAAACTTAACAGCCAGAGGACAAGGAGAAGGAAGAGGACCTCGATACAAAGTCCAGAAGAGTATAGAGGATGAGTCGGGGATGGTGCAAGTGAAGATCGAGTCCATAAGCGATTTCTGCAGGGTTAGCGACTTGGACTTTATGAGGAACGACGACGACGAAGAAGCGAGCAAGAAGCGGTTTGAGGGAGGAGGAGGAGGAGCTCACGAAGTGCCCGCATTCAACACCGTTCAAGACAGGAAAAGCTCCGAAATCTCGCCGGGGTGTGCTCCTGGATTCAGTGAAGCTCACTCGGCCTCTGCGGACTCCTTCTTGCCATTCTTTAAGGGAAAAGCTGCTCAAGCGTATGCCCAAGAAGATAACCTCCGCAGCTGCGACGACGACGCAGACCAGTTCCTCGTCCCTGATTGTTTCGACAACTCCTGCCTCGATTCCGGCGTCGAGATCCGCTGCGACGTCGACGGCACAATTTCGCTGGTCGAAGACGCCTCGGCTGTGAAGGAAGAAGAAGAGAATAAGGCAGCACGACAAAGCTCCGAAATCTCGCGGGGGTGTGCTCCTGGATTCAGTGAAGCAGCTTCCACGACAACAAAGATCGAGAAGATTCACGAGCGGCCCCCTCATCCGAGTCTTCTACCTCCTGCCAAATTTTTGGCGGGGTCAGTTGTGAAACTGGAACAAAGCGCAGCAGCATCTTCAGGTACGTCGTCGGAGGGAGTGAAGAAGGAGGAGGCGCAGGAGATGCTTCTGAGATGCTCTTTGCAAGCACTGAGTGAAGAAGGTCAAGTACGTCAAGTGCCGTGTTTAAGGTTGGATTACGAGGATGTTTTGAATGCATGGTCAGATCGAGAAGCCTTCTGTTGGATGGATCCTCAAGGTCGAGCTGATCGGCTTCTGAATGCAGACGATGGCTCCACTGCCGCTGCTGCTGCCGTAAGAAGAATACCACCAAACCCTAATCAGTAGCACCAGATCGTGAGAAGCGCGGCGGAGTTGCAAAGAGTTGTGTGCAGCACATCATGCTCATCATCTTGCTTGAAGATGTTTGGTGTTTCAGAGTTGATCTATAGAGCTTCTGGAGTGTGTAATATTCTTGCATGTTTTGCAGGGACGACGCATGGAGGAGGTGATCGGGGTGGTGCCGGTACCCAATGTGAGAGCTGGAGATCATCCTGGGGAAGCAGTAGCAGGGAAGCAAGCACGTGTACTGAGATACAAGGAGAAGAGACGAACACGGCTGTTCTCCAAGACCATTCGGTACGAAGTTCGCAAGCTGAATGCCGAGCGCCGACCTCGCATAAAGGTCAGCAGCAGCGCTTTTTGTTCGCACCTTTTTCTACTGCTTCTTCCTCCTCCTCCGCTAGAAGCAAGAAAACCTTAAAACCATCATCGTCGTCATCATCGTCATCATCAGAACTGTTTTATTATGCCTACCAATACTGGCACCATCTTCAATCCTTGAGAGAATCAGCAACTCCTCAAAAGATACGTCCACAGTCCTTGAGAGTATCAGCAACTCCTCAAAAGATACGTCCACAATCCTTGAGAGAATCAGCAACTCCTCAAAAGATACAGCCACAATCCTTGAGAGAATCAATCAGCAACTTCTGAAAAGATTTTGTTATTTTGTGAAGCTTTTGAAACATGGCATTCTCTGAAACCTTATGGTTGAAAGCCTTACTGCACATTTCAAATTCTGAAATACCTCTTGCATCTGGGAAAGCAAAACTGCAGCATAATTTTCAGCCATGAGGCTTGATCAGAGCTTGAGATCAAGCTGCTCAAGGATTGCATTCAGATTTTAACTGAAATAGGAGACCCATCTCTGATCTTGAAATGTGTGAGGTTGGAGTTAGCATCATCTGTCTTATCTCTGTCTGCAGTTTTACAATTTTCCTTGTTGGATCTTTTGTGTTTTTGTCGTTCCTGCTGTTGTATATTATGGTAACATAGGTTTTGGGGTTTGTTTGTCTTGTGATTATGCAGGGTAGATTTGTGAAGACTACCTGATTCAGCAATTACTTACAACACATGTTTGCACATTTGACACATTCAACAATTTCTCTTCACCTGGGGTAAAGAAAAAGGAGAAAATTCGCGGTGGATTTACTTTGGGGATTTGTAAAGCTGGGTGTTGCTCAAATTGATTTTCAAAAGAACCAATGAGAATATTGGGGTTGCTTTAAGGGAAGTGTCTCTTCCTCTGTAAATCCTATGGTGATTACCCTGTAGAAATTTTCTGCTGGACGGTTGCTGTGAATGCTTTGGGCTGAATTAGACATCTTCAGCATACATGGGTGTTGCATCTTCCAGTTTTCAAGACTCTGTTACATACCCAGACAAAGAAAGCAACACCCAAGTTCTCGACACATATAAAATATTGAACACTCTAACTTCAATCTGAAGCAGAAGAGTCTTGTCTTGTCTAAACTCTAAACAAAAGAACAACAGATCAGCTCACCACACCCTGAATCTTAGTTCTACAAGACATTCAGCATTTGTTATGTGCACTAATTGTGACATAGTCATGTCCAACATTGTTTCTAGATGTAGAGCCAGTTTCAAAGCACTTTGGTTTATAGGCTAAAAGGGTTGAGCTCTCTGGGACAAAAAGCCACGATGGGTTTCTGTAGCTCAGACACAGAAGTCGATGTCAAGCTTGTTCCTAATTTGCAGCCTATGGAAAGAATTACCATTCTTGCAAAAGTTACTCTTTCTATTGTGCCATTTTGTTTTTGCAAATTATCTCCTTTGCCAAATCTGGCTCAAAACTTTCATCAAATTCAGATAGTTCTGTGCAGTACATATATACAGAGCTCTCTCTAGAAGGCTCTTAACTTTAACAACCTACATCTAGGCAAGTAAGCTTTCTCACCAATTGTTGAAAGAAAAGTAGTGGGTTGTGACTAAACTTTCAGTACCCTTTCTTCTGGTGTAAATGATTATCTCTCTATGACCTTTGTGGCTCCAAAACTTTGTGTCAAGATGGGAATGCAATTTACCTTTGTTTCAGAAGACAGCTCCACTTTCCAAGCATCTGAACAAAGTTGATCCATATTGGCTATGACTTGTTAGGGGCTAGTCTTCTGTATCCTCTTTTGAAAAGACATACAAAGTCAATTAGGTCTGTTCTGATTATGGGCATCCATAAGGAAAATAATCCTTGCATTAACTGGCATGTCATCATGTTGAATGCATGAAGATTCTTCAAAAATGTTAAATCTTCACTAAACTTGGCATTCTCATTGCACAGACATATTCCTGCCACAATTGAAAGGAATTCGTCAAGCTCATGCAACAATCCCAACCAACAGCAGGAAGATGAGTCACAAGGTTAAAGTGGCATGGGATCCAGATCCATAGCCTCTTTAAGCATGTGGCATATGGAAGCTTATAAAAGTAAATTGAACACTTGCTAGTGCAACTTTCCTTCAAGCAAGGCATAAATTTATCATGAAGTGTGGTGATCATCCATTTGGGATTGTTGGGACTCGTCAACATAGTTCACAATTGCTTGCTTCAACTTTGCTTGAAAACATGAGAATTGGGGACCAGCTTGTTTGTACTCCAAGTTGATCCTACAAGTGTTCTTGGAGCACATCCCAAAAATGGTCAGATTGTCAAATGGTGCACATTCGACACAAAAATTATGAATGAGTACAATCTCACTCTGTCATGACATGTTTCCCAAAACATTATGGGTGAAATATCTTCATTAGAGCCTTGCAACTCAACCAACTTCTTGAATCCACAACTTAGTATGATAGTTTGGTACAAAACTCCTACCCATTCAATGTTGTCTAGAAGTCTAAACATAATAATACAAATTGTGTTGTATATAGTTGAATAATCTAGATGCTTGAGAGATCACTTGGTTGCATTTTGGGCAACCATGACCTACAACAATTGAATTGTGATGAGACTTTGAGATTCATGTTTATATAGTTGATGCTTCAAATTGGCAATAGGCTAAGGCTTGAAAAAACATAATATTAGAATGAGAATGAAGTTAAAATCTTGGCAACACCTAAATTGCATGTATATTGGGGTATTAGAAGAAACCCCATAATGTTGATGAGGGCATTGAACTTTATATTCATGGAGGCGAACATTGTAGCCTCATCACCCCAACCAATTTTTAGGAAAGATAAGAGAATGCCTTCTTAGATCAATAGTCTCAATCTCATCTCAAGTTATGAACAAGTCCTAAAAAGGATATTAAATCAAGCTAAAATCTATGCTCTACACATCCACACAGACACCACATTTGCCACCTGCATAACATTGTGTTTGATTAGATAGTCAATTTTTGTTAGTTGTAATGAACATGCTTAATTTTGATGGTAATCAAAATGGACATAATCAATCATTTCAAGTTAATACTTTTGATTTTGTAATCAACTTAGTCACAATGTTACTAGCATAAAAATCATGTTTTTACATTGTTATGTTTGTTGCCTATTTACAAGCCTATAGTAAATTGTAGAATGTTGAAGTTGATGGGTAAAGTATGGGTAGGGTCCTACACTGCCAAAGTTTGCACTAAGGGAGAAAATGGAAGAGTTGCTAGTTCAAAAGTAATTCACCTATAGGCCTTAACACCCAATGGACTTATTTGTGAAGGTGAAGTAACCCTAGTGTTAAGCAATGCCTCCATGGTTAAGGTTACTGGAACTTTAAAAATGGATATGATCCAAGTCTTGATTATCTCAATGGGGTCTACCTCATTGGCCTCCTCTTGAACCCCAATAGTTTTTTCCATGAGTTCAAGTTCTTGAACTACTTGATCTAATTCAAGTTGGGGTATTGAGGTAGCCAAAGCCACCATTTCCTAGTTCCCATACCCCTTTCATTCTCCACCTTAATCATTTTTTCATTTAAAGGTATAGGTTATTGAGTGTCTAAATCAATTGTAATATGTAATGGATATTCATTTCATGACTCCAAATTTTATAGGGTGGAAGTCCCAATTGCCTTGGAACATTTTTTGGCTCTAATAGATACCAAAGTATGTTTTGGTTGGGTTGCTAGAGTTTACCTAAGTAGAAGCAAGTTGTGCATAATCCTTTGTGACTTAAAAACAGTGTCAAACGTTTTATGTGGACGAAAGCAGAAAACCCTAATTCAGCTCTGTGGCTAAATTGTTGGAGGTGTGGTGTTTCAGGGACGTCAAAGAAGTTGTTTTCTTGTTTTTCTGTTTTTGGTTTATTTTGTTGTTTTGCAGGTTATTCTAGAGGGATCTTGGTGAGCTGGTTTCCATTATGGAATGCGATCCTAGCTGCTCAATGGAGACTCATTATGAGTTGTGTGAATCACAGCTCTGCAAGGGGATTGGTGAGGAGATTTCAGGGGAACGAAGGGACGAGGAGAAGAAATATATATATGAAGTTGGCTAAAGGAAGAAGGCAAACTTTTCTAGCGAAAAAATGAAGTTAAGTTTCTAGATTTTCATGATAACTAGCAAGTGTGGAGTGGATTTTGGATTTTTAGATTATAATCAATTAAGGGCAAAAATTGATCAAAACTTTTGGCTCTCATAAAATCTTGATGCTTGAGCTTCTGTTGTGCCAAGAGCGTCGGGAAAAGATTTGGAGGTTTAACATTTTCTTTTCAGGAACCAACACAAGGGAGATGATGAATGTGTCAAGGATTTCAGGAATAGTTATTATGGCAGCACCATCATTGATAGCTTGGGGGTCTTAAGCTAAGTGTGCAATGTGTTCATTCTAAGGAGAGAGTACTTGTTGGATAATGGGAGCTCTAGGGATTTGGGGAATAAGGGGATACTGGAAACTGTAATAGATCACACTCACCGTTTCTATCATAAATCTTTGTCCAACCTTTGAAAAGAACCATGTGATGAAGTCAAGTTAGTATTTGTGGGATTTCTATTGTTGGTGTATGAGTTGCCACTCTCATAAAACAACCAATTGACTCCTCGAGAGGAAATCAAGAAAAAAATTGATCCCGTGTGGTCCATAGAAATAAGATAGTAATGTTTGGTGTTGGTAAAAATTTGGATGTAGGAATAATACTTGTAATAATCTTTTTGTCTCAGTAAGACTTCAGCAATTCACATTGGGTTTATATGTCCAGCATCAAAGGTTTACACACATAAAAAACATTTCCTTTTTCTTTTGGTGACACCTTGTTCAATGCATTTGTTGGATTGGAACAATTGTTGCTGTTATTACTGACGCGCTCCCAAGTCCCTAGTTAGCCCCAAGTTGGGTCTAAGTTACTCAAATTTCGGAATTGTGAGGGACTCGAGGCACACTCCCAGCTCTCAGCACTAAAAGGGGTAGAGGGGCGTGCTGAAGCTCCGAGATGGGACTAAGAAGAATGACAAGTTTTACTTACTTACTCGAACCTGCATCAAACCAACCAACAAGTTGGTTAGTTCACTTTTTGGAGCACCTTTAGTGCTAAGACAAGCCACGAGCAATTCTGGACTCACAAGACTCACCACGGCCCGGACTCGGGGGAAGCCGCCACCTTCCCCCATGTAGTATACTTTGTGCCTCTCTGCGACACCCATATCCAAATGGCTTTTTGTCCCAAGACTCCCAAGGAGGAGTCTCGAAACTATCCCAGTTTGGACTCCCGGGACTTTGTGAGATCATAACTCTTTGCTCATACCTTCGATTGGGATGAAGTCTAAAGCAAACTTGTAGGTCTCCTCAAAATCTTTCCAACGGTGTATCGCACTCCATTTGCACACACTGGGGTCGGGTCAATTCCCGACTTATAGTGGTCGGGAGTCAAATTGTCAGTTTGACTCTTGACCTTTCTTTTTGCCATAACTTGTGCTACAGATGTCCAAAATGGCCCATGCGAGCCCATTTTCGACATCTACATTTTGATAGTTTTCCAATGATATAAAGAACACCCCAATGCGAGGTGTTTTGACCCTTACAATCGAACTCTAAAGTTTTGGGAGTCCTAAAAGACTCCCAAGTCCCCATTTTGAAAGTTTGAGTTTCATCCTCACACTCTCCCAAAGTAGGGTTGCAACAATTACAACCATTGGCAATGATTTATTTTTATCCATTACAATTTTCATTATGGAAATAGTTTTATCCTCATCCGCATGTTGTGCTTCAAGAGTCATATTACAAAAGGAATTGGTATCATTAAGGTCTTTATCTTTGGGGTGACACAACTTTGATTACTTTGCAACTAGGTCATCCCATATCCATCGTTCAACTTCTTGCAAGTAGCGTGGGGGCACCTTTGCAATAACTTGCACATTGATGTTTTAGCTTTTAGCCTTTTGTCCCCCCTTTCCCACTACATCATCAAAACTTTCACCAAGTAAAAACCAATACCTTCCCATAATGTAAATTTGTGTTTTTTTATTAGCTGTTTTTTTCCAAATCACTATAAATAAACATGTTCATACCAACCCATGTGCTTATAACTTGTATCCATAGTAACCATTTTTACAATTGTTGTTTGAATTATCCTATGTGGCACTTGGTAAAAATAATTTATAGTCACATATTCGATTACAAAATGGTTTAAAATTACAAATGCAACTATGATTTACTATTACTATTGGTTTGCATGAAAATGAAGATGAAAAGTGCATTCATATCATTCACAATTGGTGATGCCAACAATAGACAAAAACTTAGTTTTTTTTACAATTAGTATTGTGGTTCACAAGTGATTAAACATGTGACATTTTTTTCAAATTGAATTACCACGATATAATAAAGTTGCAAATATACATGTATTAATGGCAAGTTAGTGCATGCAACATGTCATGTTAGTTTAGACAACCCATGCCTAGGTAACATAAATAATGTAGGCAACCTTTAGGTAGCCTAGGTAGCCATTAAATAGCCTAGTTAGCTTAGGTAACACCCAAATAACCCTTAAGTAGCCTAAATAACCACAAGGTGACTTATGCAATTGCCTAAGCAACCCCTAAATGGACCCCTAGATACCCTAATTAATATAAACAACCTTTAAGGAGCCCCTAGGTAAGCCTTTAGGTAGCCTCTTCAATAGCTTGTTTAAATAACCCTTAGGTGTCTAGCCTAAGCCACATAAGCTTAAAGCCCATATTTTTTACCTAGATGACCTAGGTTAAATATGTGAAATTATGTAGCCTAATCATTTTACATTAATTAAGTTAGGCATTCTAGCCTAGGCTACTCTAAATAAGTCATGTGGTGTCATTTGTTCAACTTGAAACTTGCCACATGTTAACATTTTAGTGGTTAAAAAAACTTAGGGCTATTGATATTTTATTCATAAAACTAATCACAAATGATCATGCCACATAAGTTGGATGTTAATTGAATGAAAAGTGGGTGTAAGTTACACCTTGATGCAATTGTCATTTCAATTTGATGTGATGTAATGTCTTTAGTGACTAAAATTTTAAGCAATTCGTTAAAAGTGACTAAAGGAATTTGTAGTCACACGTGGTATTTATGATTGAAAAATATTCGAAAAATCAATTGTTAATATGAATATTCCTTGTAGTGAATTTTGACTTAAACAAAATGATATTGACTTGTACAAAATATTTTCATGTGAAAAATGGCCCAAATTTGCCAAATTTTGAAAAAAAAAATCCAAATCACTAGATTTTTATGATAATTTATAATAGGTAACCAAAAATATAGAATTTTTTTTTCATTTTTTTACTTTCATAACATATGGAGCAAAATTTGGCTAATTGTTTTTTCTAGATGATTGTCATTTTGGCCACATCACAAAATCTTTAAATAAAATCTTAGTGCAAAATCTATGTAAATATTTGATGACCTCTAACGTGATTTTAGTGACTCTATAAAAAATAAAAATCAAAGAACTAACTTGTGACAACCAATTTCTTTATTTTCTTTTTTTTCCATGATACATGTTGTGTATTAAAAAATTCTATCAATACTTGACATTAAAATATGCTTTTGGAGTAGGGCATTCTTGAAAATAAAGCACCCCCTTGGTTTCTCTTCACACAAATGTTTATTTTTGAAAATTCCACTCCTCAAGCCATTAATAGGAAATGCCCTCAATTTTTAATTAGATGTTTCGATTATAATTTTAGAACTAAACATGTCACTTTTGACTATAAATTATTTTCCATCATTTGTTTTTGAGTAAAAAACCAAAAAGTTGACAACAACAAGGCGAAATGCAACGCACAATTAAACACAATAGACATGTGATCATGTTTACCCATGACCTTACCAAAATCGTTAAAAATAATTTTAAATTACAAATTGTCAAATTGGTTGACCTCATCGACAAACATGTGATTTTACATCTATTTGAATGAAATCAAAAGCTCAACTTACATTCTCAATTGTTTCAAAACAATGGACACCTTACACATTGACATGTGTCACATTGTGAAACATCTTATTGGAGTGTGAAATGTCACTATATCATTTGACATGGTGAAGTTGGTGTAACAACTTATGTTTCAACTATCAAGTATCCATTATAACTATCAATATTTCAAAAAAATTATTTCCATTGAAAATTAAACCAACCCATGCATGCAACATGCGATTATAACAAAATGTAAAAATATTCCAAATATGCAAATGTGATGAATTATTTGTTGCGACATGGTGATTAAGGATTGATTGTATGCAATGTATTTATCGATATTCTACATGTGTGTTGGCGAACATAATAAAAAGATGAATTCTAAAATATATTCAAAATAAAAATAAAAATAAAAGTTGAATATTATTGCTTACTAGAACATTTGTAAAATAATAATAAAAAAATGCAACAATTACATGTTGCTGGTAGTTCATAGTTACAAAATAGTTGCAAGTCCTATAAAAAATAATTGATAGATGGTCAAAAAAATACACATAGTTTTCAAACAAAGTAACATCTAAGTATTCTAAATAGTGTGAACACATTTTAATGTTTAAACACACAAACGAACCTATCTAAATTATGAAAGTTAAATGTGAGAACAATGTGATTATGGTTCCACAATGTGGTGGTCCTTATTACATCCTAAAGACATTCTAGTTAAGGTGAATCATCTACATCATTTGTCACAAAAACCTTGCCACGTATGGCCTCTTCAACCCCAACCAAATAATAGCTTTTAACTTTATTAATGCACCACGAGAGTAAGCAATAATTGAAATTTGACTTGTAATGATCTTCTTCACAACATAGTTGGAAAAACAATTGAACTAAAGTGGACAAGGGGTTGAGGCAACATCAATTCCTAGTTGCAAACCCTAGGAATGCATGCCATGATTAAATAAATAAATAGAAAGTTAGGTAAGAATTGAAACATATTACAAAAGTTATGTTTAGCTTTTTAAGGGATTACTAAGTTGAGGACAAAGTTATGGGGTTTCATTTTTACTCCCTCTTACATCAAATAACTATAATCATGAATGAATGTTGCTCATACCTTGTTTTCACAAAGATCCTATATGAATTGTGCCTCCTCAATGATGGAAGGGGATCCTTTTCCTTTCCTTTTTGCTATGAAGATAAAATTGTTCAAAACATAAGGAAATAAAAAATTAACAATGTCAATCAAAAAATTAAAATTATTAATTATAATATTATCTATTACCCAAGTATTATTCATTTCTATTTCCAAAAACAATGTTCAAGTATATTCCGATAAAATAGTGGTGTTCATTACATTTTGTTAGTAATCCTACAATGAATATCCATGGTTTGACATAAAAAGGATAATGGCCCTACCTAACGCTTTCATAATCCTTTCAACTAGATGAAAGCACCATCGTAAAAATCCATTCCATATTTCCATATGTACATGCTATCACCACCACTTCTATATAATAATTGGGACTAAGCAATGTAATTGCATCCCTTTTATTGTCCAATATTTATATCTAACATCTTATTACAATATGAAATGCAAATTCTTATACCATGGCTATTAAATTTTCCTCCTATGTTGATGTCATAACTTCATAAAAAAAAGGGAAAATGAAAAAAAAAACTAAAAAATTACCTCATGTTTAAAAAAAAAGTGAAAAAATATTTTAAAGAAATTGAGAGCAATTGAATGGCCCACTTATAATAATAATTTACACGTGTCAAAAATGTGGTGACTTGCTAGATGCACCCTCTCCTCATTACTTGTGATCCCTTGGATACATGTAAGTAAGTAGTAGGATTGTAAAATAAAAAAATGATACTTGGAATAACAAAGAAGCCTTCAAGAAATGTATCTATTAGGAAAGGAGTTTGCACAAGTAAAAAGGAAAATGGTAGTCTGAACCACAAGGAAAGGGTGAGTGTAAATAAGATGAGTTCATTTTGTTAAAGTTTATAGTTTTGAAATGGATTTACATCACTTGTTCAAAATCAAATACCTTAATTGAGATGTCAACTAATTTTGACTATGCAAATTGACACGTAGTCATGACTAGTTTTAATTGTAATTCAAAAATTGAATTTAATACCAACACATTGTTGCCAATTTTATGAACTTCATTTGTCTCATTTGGAATTTTGTTTGTATCTCATCCATTTGTAAACAACTTGTCCACCAAAATAGTCAAGTGATTGACTTGTGTTACAACCACATCATCATATATTCATGGCAAATGTGGAATAGGGGTAATGACATGATGTGGTGTGATGTCATTGCACAATTGACATTTCAACTGCAATTTGACTAAATTCTTTTTTGAAATAAAATATTTTTTCAAAGGTCAACTTTAATTGGTATTAATCAACACCATACATTTACCAATTCAATAAATATTTTGACATATTTGATAGTAACCATCCACATGAAAGTTTTTGAAATAAATATAATTTGGGTTTCATGTTGGTGCGTTTTACTAATGATGATCAATTAATGGGAAAAAATTAATTGATTTTGTGAAAATTGAGTTCCATTTGAATGAAATTATTGAATGATTCCACACAACTTGAATGAATTTAAATTCTTGAATTGAATTGAAATAAATTGGATGCAAATTCTTAAATTGAATTGAGTTGAATTTAATCCAAATTTGTAAACTAAATTCAATTCCATTGAAAAGAAATGGGATGCAAAATTATTCCTAGAAAATTCCTAGTGTTTTGAAAGGCAATGTATATCTAGAATTGGTGTAGAAGATATTAAGATCTATTCATGATTATGGTGTTGAAAAGACAAAAAACTTTGAAATGACATAGATCCAAAAAGGCATCTTTCCATTTCTCTTTACTTGGGAATTGGCTAAATATATTCCAATTTGGAATTGTCATTCAAAATGACAACTTATGGAACCTAAAGTTACTTTACTTAAACAAACATTAATGAATCATCTATCTAGAATTATATTGTTGAAACAATGTTGAAGACAACATGGAGTTGAAAACTACTTGGTGAAACAAAACCTTTCTTGTCTCTTAAATAATGTTATATGTTTTTAATCCTATTGTCCCTTAGCTTGAGCAAGGGCTTATTTCAAGAACATTCCACTCCTTGGGCATTACTCAATTTTCTTTCATAGTCTACTAAAACAACCACCAAAATGAACCAAATCAAGGAACAAAAAACCAAGCAGGTGATGGTGGAGGCACAAATAAAGCAAACGAATATGAAAATTTTGAAAACCAAAAGGGGAAAAGAAGAAGAGACTAGGGAATCCAATAATTATTATAAATATGGTAGGGTGAAGTACGAAAATGTTCATAATGAATAATGAGGTGGGAAAGGTGGGGGTGCAATTTTTCTTTTCTTTTTCAAAACCTAGTCTATTTATGCATAACCTTCCCAACATTAGAATATATCAAGAGAATAGCAAAAAAAGTTATTTTGCAACATTATTTTGCTAATAATTTTATCAAAATTATTAGAATTGGATTTGTTGTTGAATAAGATATTAAAGGTGGACAATGTTTTTAAAAAATTCTTTTGATATATTAAATGTTTGTGTCCATATTTATAATTGACATACCTAAAAGGTTCAACTCATTTTTTAAATCAATGAGCTAAGCAACTTTGATTAGCCATTATGAATATTACATTGCGTGTTGTTCCATGGTTTTGATTGGTTTGTTAAACAAAAATGTATATTGATTTTTAGTATTGTCTTGTTATTACTTCCCACAATGTTACCCTCATTGTTAATGCACATGTTTATTTTCAAGAATGATTGAGTGAAATAACAAATTTCCCCCTTAGATTTACAATACATTCCTCACAAATCACACATTTTCCCACTCACATGTAGGATAAAATATGAAAACAAAAGGAACCTAGATGTACAATTGTTGCACATGTAAGAAAATTTAAACCAAATTTTGGTTTCTTTTGACATATAGATGTACAAATCAAGGTAATGACAATGTAATGTTGTGTGCAATACATCAAAGTAATGACAAACCCAACAGTTGGTTTCCCAACTTTTAAGTTGGTTTCCATCATGTTGTTAGGCACAATCAATGGTAGGGGGATGTCCCCAATGTATCCCTAGGTCATCTCAGCACATGCCTTGTTATCCCTTCAAAAAAGTAAATTTTTAATGTGCCTTTAAAAGTACTCCTCTCCTCTTTTAAATGGAATGGTTGCCTAATCAACAAAATGACCAGTAACAAACATTACAACCCAACAACAATGTTCAAATGTGAAATCACACAATAATTGAATATTTCCTATGCACTGTAACCTCAACTTTAAGTTTCATTCACTTTAAATGTGAATAAATTTGATCCCCGTTTGTTAAACTTTCATATTTGTAAACAAAAGAAAGTTCATGACATAACATTCCATAATTATTGTTGATTTAATGTTCCTTATAGCTTATAGAAGACGATGTTTATCTAGATAAGTTATTAGATGCGAACAACATGTGCTCCTAATTGTTTCACAATACTTTTGGCACACAAGTGAAAAAAATTGGTCACATCATCACTATTTAATTTCAAGCTCACAATTTTTCACTTCTTCATGAACTTGATAATATAAATAACATAAAAATTTGACCAAATATGTAATAGTGCAGAATATATATATAATGGTGTTTAAAAACTAGTTGTGTTTGCCCCATACATGTCTGGTAAAACCTAAAACCACACATGCATGTCTAAGTCTATCTTAGGGCAATAATAAAAAAAATAACATGAAAGGAAACAACAATACAAACAAATTAATCAATTAAAAATGAATTTCATTATGATTTTTACTATTAAATCTTCATCAAAGCCTTAATGAAGTTTTTAAAATATCATCAAATTAATTTTGTTCCAGTTTGGTCTGTGAACAGAGAAGACTACCAACATGTTTGTGTGTCACAGTTTCCATTCTCATGGCAGCAAGCACACCGCAATATTGTGCTCCTTAATGCATTATCACAAATCCTCAGAATTTGATTCACTTTTGCCGTTGGTGGCTTGGATGAATTGCCCGTGTTTATCAAAAATTGAAAACTAGATCATATGTCCACTAGTTTGAGTGTTTGCAAAAATTGGAAAACACAAGTAAAATTATCTTGGAAGTCATCCTCTCTTTGAATTGTAATTTGACCTTGTAATCCTTGTTTCATCCCCAATTTGAGTGTAGTTATAAAGTGAGTAAAATTGGGTGCCATTTGATAAAACTAGGTATCATTTCACAAGATTTGTTGGATTTTGTTCCAATAAGACTTGATTTTATGAAGCATAAGAGAAAATCAATAAAAGCATAGGTAAGGCAAATCCAAAAGTGGGGTTGAAGTTCCCATGAGGACCAAGTTAGGTGAGGAAATCATTTTGGTTGCCTTTTTTTTTCTATCTATTGTTTTCCATCTCACTTTTGTTGGGATCAGCGATGTCGTGTTGGAGAAAGCATTCGGATTGGGCGAGAAAGCAGTTGACCATATCAAGTTCAAATTTACTCCATAAGAAGTTTGATTCATAGGATTCAATTGTAGTTTAGGTGTAGATGAGGAATGCAGCTCTATGACATTAGTTCTTGAGAGAGTGAAACATATTATTTTGGGCTTCTTTTGTCTAACCGAGTGTAGTCAACAATAGTGCAAAGCTTCAAACCCTAATTGTGAAGCTAATGATGCTAGGGAGCTTGGGCTCTGTTCTTTTGCTTTCCAACTTTGTTTGTTTGTTGCAAAGCCTGGTCACACTAGGGCCAGTGCAGAGCGTTGAACCCTAATTTGTGAAGCTGCTTATGGTAAGGAGCTTGGGCTCTCTTGTTTTTTCTTTCCAGCTTTGTTTCTTTGTTAAAGCCCGGGGTACACTAAGGCTAGTTCAGAACTTCAAATCCTAATTGCGAAGCTGTTGATGTCAGGAAGCTTTGGCTCTTATGTTTTTGCTTTCCAACTTTGTTTTGTTTGCTACAAAGCCTAGGGGACACTAGGGCTAGTTCAGAGCTTCAAACCTTAATTTGTGAAGCTGATGATGGTCAGGAGCTTTGGCTCTTTTCTTTTTGCTTTCTAGCTTTGTTTGTTTGTTGCAAAGCATAGGGGGGGCTAGTTCAGAGTTCCAAACTGTAATTTCTGAAACTGATGATGGTAGGGAGCTTTGGCTCTTTTCTTTTAGCTTTCCAGATCTGTTTGTTTGTTACAAAGCCTGGGGTACACTAGGGCAAGTACAGAGCTTCAAACCCTAATTTCTGAAGTTGATGATGGTAGGGAGCTTTGGCTCTATGTAAATTTGCTTTCCAGTTTTGTTTGTGCAAGCAAGAAAGCATCATCATCATCATCAAATCTCAGGATCAAAGGTTTGAATGCCATCCTTTGCAAGATCATTTCATTACAAGGTTGTTTGCAATTGTGGTGAAAGTCATCAAATTGTCCTTTTTCCTTGTGTGTCTCACTGGCAAACTGATCTGGGCACCATTTTGCAAGAAAACAAAAAAACACTAATCCTTTAGCAAAGATCCCAACAGCAGCAGCAATAGCAAAGATCCCAACAACATCAGTAATAGCAAAGAGGTATACATACTTAGGCTTCCTACAAGGTTTTGGTTAATGATGAATGTCATGGTTTTCGACGCTAAAGCATGGGAATGGAACAAGGACTCGCTGACGATCATGGAGATGCAGGTGGCTGAACTCCAGGCGCTTTGTACACGCTATAACCTCAAGCCTGCCAAGACCAGCAAGGCAGCCGCTACAACAGCCATCGTCAACCATCTCATGGTCCCTAGGGCCGATGTGGTGACGAAACAAGATGTGCACAATGCTATTGAGGTCATTATGGAGCAGGTTGCGGAAAACATTCTGGCTCCAGCAATGGAAGCTAAGATTGTGACCGTTACCGGCCAAGTCGAAACGCTGCAAAATAAAGTAGATGAGATGGCTAAGAGCTTTGATACCATGTAGGACAATGGGGAGAAGTGGAAGGAAGTCGTGGGTAGGAAGGTTAACAAGGTTGCCAACAAGGTGGACCAGACAATGGATGCTAATCTGGTCAAGGCTAGGAAGGCAAACATCCGGGTCACCGGGTTGACCATGAGCAAGGGGGAAACCTCAAAACAACTTATGGAGTTAGTGCAGACGGAGCTGCTCGATAGGTTGAAGGTTGCTAATCGTGTGCAAGTGCAGAAGGTGCACTAGCAGATGCTGTCGGGGCGACTGGATAAGGCCACTAACAAGGCACCAATAGTCATCATCATGCTGGCATTGGTACACAACAAGCTCACAGTGCTGCGCGCTCGCAAAGGCCTACAAGGCACTCAGCTTGGGCTCGACGAGGACCTGACTCCCACTCAGTAGGCCCAGAAACGAATTGCTTGGGCCACCTTCAAGGAGGTCAAAGAGGCTAGCGAACGGGTCTACTGGCATGGGGCCGATCTCTACATCAACCACAAAGTCGTAAATTTTCCTACTACATAGGGGGGCGGGGGTTAGAGAGACTTGTGTGTGTGCTTGTGGAACATCCATGGGGCCGCTATCACAAAGCTAGAAACACATGAACATCTGTTTGACCTATTTCAACCTATTGACGTTGTTGTTTCGACAGAAACACATCACTTCCTAAGCGATACATTCCCGGTCTTACTGGGGTTCTATTATTTTGATGTTGCTAGGCCTGTGACTCCACAGGGTGTCGTTCGAAAACACAATGGAGGCATTGCGGTACTAGTCAAGGAAACATGGGCAAATAGTACTACTGTTTGGAAGACTGCAAGGGATGGGACTAGGATTTGGCTGCGCTTGGGCAATGCTTTCCAAAGGCCTTTGTTCATGTGCATAGTATATGCTGCTCCACAAGGCTCGCCATATGCGAATAGTAGCCTGTTTGAACACATATGCCAAGAGGTTGGAGAAGCCATGAGCTTAGGCGGTGTGCTTTTTGTTAGGGATTTCAATGCAAGGACAGGCACAAACACTGACTTCATTGATTGTAGTCAACTAGCATATGTGCTGCTAGTGCCACATGCCATTGAGGACACCCTACCCAACAATATGCTGGAACGCCAAAACCGTGACACCGTCACAGTTGGCTGGCATTGTGAGTTCCTGGATCTTTACAGAACTACTGGGCTGTTCATCCTCAATGGCGGCAAACCATGAGACATATCAGGGGAGTACACATGCCTATCCAATAAAGGTTTTAACATTGTGGACTATTTTCTTACGACAGCTGACCAATTAGAGGGTGTCAAACGCTTAGAAGTTACCTGCGATGAAAAGTACTCAGGTCACAAAGATGCGCACTCTGATCATAGACCATTGGTACTTACAATCACATAGCAGTGGCAACCCCCTCCTGTTCAACAAAAGGCAATCAAACACCTACCACGTTTCAAATTTGACACTGCCAAAGCAACCGAGTTTAGCAAGAGTGTACAACATAACATCGGTATCTGGGCAAGCCCAGATGTACTTGATGCATCTGATGTACAAACAAGAGTCAATTTGTTACAACAGTGCATCACATAATCTGCAGAAGAAGTGTTTGGAAATAAACAAGTGGCCTTAGGAAAAACAATAAAGCATAGCCACAAACCCTGGTTTGACACAAAATGTCACCAGACCAAAAGCCAGTTTGCTAAATTGTCACATCCGCACCCAGATAGGCAGGTCAGACTTAAGCAAATGAAACAGTTGTACAAAAGGAAGAAACATGCTTATGATGTGCTCTCAAGGCTAAATAACTATGTGGTTTAGCGAAGGCGGATCCTGTAACATTCTAGAAGCGGTAGCGCAAGCACGCTGAGGGTGTCAATGGCATCACCAGTGAAGCGCTCAGGGATGGCTTCTAGCAACTGCTTCAGCCTTCGGCGACATCAGCCACAGCAGGAGCTGTGACAGGTGCCGCTATTCAAGCCCATGTGGTTTCCTTTCCACCCAATGGTATTGATTACGAACAGTTAAATGTTGACATCACACTAGTTGAAGTACATCAATCGTTCAAAAAGCTAAAACGACACAAAGCTATAGGCATTGATGGCATCAAACTAGAGTTCCTTTTGGATGCGGCTGTTGCCCTGCAGCAACCACTATTGATTGCTTTTAACAAAATTCTGCACGAGGGCTATTGTGAATCACTTTCTGTTGGGATCATACATGCACTGTACAAAGGGGGTGACTGTAGTCAGTTTGACAATTACAGGGGGATCATAGTAGGACCAGTCTTAGCCAAGGTGTTTGCAATGATTCTTGAATCCCGCATTAGTCAATGGGCAGAGACCAATGATTTACGCGCAAAGGGACATGTTGGTTTCAGAAAGGATTTTAGAATAACATATGACTTGTTTATTCTTCGCATTTTGACCAAACAAGTCAGATTTCAGAAAAAGAAGCTATACACTTGTTTTGTGGACTTCAAAAAAGCCTTTGATACAGT
>Ga0116227_10003921_pt1 | contig 32683 bp, 11 predicted proteins | sample S1TSphgellanicum_FD_89693 | JGI IMG/M metagenome (GOLD analysis project Ga0116227, IMG submission 89693) | Host-associated microbial communities from peat moss isolated from Minnesota, USA - S1T2_Fb - Sphagnum magellanicum MG | ecosystem: Host-associated > Plants > Peat moss > Unclassified... | reverse complement strand
TTAATTAAAAAAAAAAAAAAAAGAAAAATTTTTGGAAAAATAAAAATAAAAAAATGGAAAAGATTGTTAAAATTATTTAAAAAAAAAAAAAAAAAGGAAAAAAAAAAAATAAAAAAGAAACAAAAACTAAAATTCTTCTTTTTAAATTAAAAATAACAAAGAAATAAAATCTTCAAAAAAAAAAAAAAAAGGAAAAGAAAACAAACTTCTTCTTCTAGAATTTTAAAAGTAGAAAAAAACAAGAAAAACAAGAAAAAAACAAAAACACTCTTTGTTTTTCTTTTCTTTTCTTTTCATCTTTTTTTAAAAAATTTCCATTTCCTTCTCTTTTATTTTTTTGTCTTCTTTTCTTTCTTTTTCTTACTTTTCCTTTTTGCTTTTACTTTCAAACCAAAACAAAAAAAAAGACAAGGAAAAGGATAAAAACATACTTTCTGTGATGTGCACAACAATGTGATGAAAAAAAAAGAAAATGCTTGAAGAGGGAAAAGAAAAATAAAAAGAACAAAATGATGAAGTTATAACAATAGAGGAAAAAAAAGAAACAAAAGATGAAAAAAAAACTAAAGGAGCAACAAAAATGATGAAAAGAAAAATCTATAGCACAAACAAAAGAGAAGAAAAATAAAATAAAAATAGCAGTAAAAATAAAGGAAAAAAATGATGAAGAAAAAGCTACAACAACAATGGAAAAGAAGAAAAAGAAGAAAGAAAGAACAAAAGCGGAGAAGAAGGAAGAAGAGGGAGGAAAAAGGGGGAATTTTTTTGAAATTTCAAGGAAGGGTTGGCCAGTGAAAAGAAAAGAAAAAAAAACCCACTTCAATGTATGGTTTGGTTTAGGTTAAATAGTTTGGGTTCATCCCAAAATGACCAAAACAGTCTCATCCACAATTAGTGCGTTGGTGGGTGCTAATTCACTCAAGCCATTTTTTTTGTTGTAACTATTTAAACATGTTTTAAAAAATGTCAACTTTTAATGCTAAATCCTAAGACTCTTATGATGCTAGCCAATGATGAAACATTCAAAAATTAAAAATTTATGGTGTTTCATTGTGGATAAATATGTTTGGAAATTGCTTAATTTTTTTCAAAAAATTCAAATATTAATAGAAGTTGCCTAATTTCATGAAATTGTTGCTTGCATTGGAATATTTGTATAAATGAACATGATTCGCACATGCAAATATCATAAACAAACAACTAAATGTTTTCACATTCATATAATTATTTGAACTAAACATTAATGAAAATAAAATAAATTAAAAATTATTCAAGTCATGGAGATAGTTATCTTCAATGTGAAGATTTGTTAGACAATGGTTCACACTCTTCTAACTCAACATCAAGATAAATATCAAATACATTGTTGGGATGGGGGCCACTTAAATACAAGACTTTATTGTATGGTTCACATACCTCAGTCTAGAATCTATCATCAAATGCCTTCAATCTAGGATTTAAAGTCACACAATCCCTCTATCTAAATTTGATCATCTATTTATATGAGCCTAAATTTACATATGAACTCTATAGCCAAATTAATATCATTTCATGTATTGTGGGTAAATTTAATGCAAATTGACTTCATGTGTAGACATACCAACTTCCAATTATTTTTGTATATTACTTGTCAACCATGTATTAAAGTAAGAAGCAAATGCAAACTTCAAAGGCAACTACAAGATTACATCACAAGGTTGAAATTTAAACATATAAGTTGTGGGCATAATTAAAAGACAAATATTACGATTTTTTGTTTCATCTAATTTTAAAATTTGATCAATAATTGACGGACTTACCAACAATTGATGAACCACACCATCTTATAGTCATTAGGTAAATCGAATTGTTTGTGTTCTAATTTTTAAAAAGGAATAAAAATCAATATCACAATTTGCTAACAAGTGTGTAGGTTTGACCATGACTACCCAACAAAATCAAGATATTCTTACATTAAATAGCTTACAATTTATGTAATTGGATTACTTAAAAATCACATATTTGAATTTCTTTTCATAAGATTCAAAAGTAATTGACTTCAAACACATTATAATCCACAAAGGTGCAAAAAACATTATCCCATTTCATCTATTTTGGTCCACAATGTGTGTAATTATCTTGGTTTTGTATCTTATATCTCTGTAGGCCTTTTGTAGATAATTCATCACATTTATTGTATTTTATACTTCTTTATGGTGGCCAAAATTGGTGGCTACAACTAATTAAAAATTCAATTTTGATTCTTTCCTTGTCACCATCATTTGATGCCTCTCAAATTGCCTTCCCCATTTTGGGGAAACTTGCATTAACAAGCTCTTTTTCAATGTCCAATAGTAAATTAAGAAAAGATGCAACTAATAAAAGTGTTATAAGCTTCTTTGAGTTTCAATAGAGTTGCTTCTTGCACTTCAAAGTTAACTCCAACACATCATTAATTGGAGTTAATGAAGGGTGTTAATTTCATACTCTCTCTTTCCATGAAATATATTCATCATTTTTAACTTGTTGAAACATAGCATTTGATAGAAGCATCTATTTCATTGTGTTTACAATTCAAAAGCTAAAAAACTAAAATTGAGCAGGTTAAACCTTAAACTTTGTTTTATTACACAAGTCATCAATTGCCCACAAATCATATTATTTTACATATTAGTCATTTATACATTTGTGGATTATAGGCATAAATCTCTAGTATATGTACAATAAGATTCAATAAAAGCAAAAAGTAGAAAAAAAAAGTTCCAAACAAAACCATATGTAAGATACAATGGGTTTGAAATCAAATTTGAATGTGCATGACAATGGCACCTTTAATTTAGTCAATCCACAATTTCTTTGTGATTTTACATACATCCAAGCTTTTAATGTGATGTTGATGACATTGACATTTTAATTGACTGGTTAACCTAGTACAATCTCTTGGTTACCTACATATTGTTAAGCTTTGACATTAACTATGTTGATGAAACTAGCACTTTATAGTCAATTGGGCACAAAGTTTATGGAAGCCAACAAAAATGTGATTTTCACCTATGCACACTCAAATAACAAATCTTGATGGGCATTTCTTCCAAACATAAGTTATTCAAACAACAAACTACAAACCTTTGAATAAAATATTCTGGTATTTTAAAGCAAAAACGCATAAAAAGTGCACATTGACACCTTAAGCATGAATCTTAAGACATCATCTCTTTCCAATTGAAATAATGCCATGTGGATACAACTTTTTTAAGCTACAAAATAGAAGGAGGTTGTGTAAAAGCCATATCTTAACAATGTTTTAATGCTAGAAAGTTACTCCTTAATCCTTGAAACAATGATGACAATACTTAACTATATGTCCACCTTAAAACTCTATATCCCATTGACTCCTCCACCTATCTTGACTAGATGATAATCTCATTTTTAAAAAAATGAAAGTTATGTAGTTTTCTCTCTTAGTTATTACTCCCTTCTTATATAGTAGCTTATGAAGACTTGGGGACTAGGTTTGAGCTTTAGTTTGTTCCAACCTTCTAATACCAATTTACATTGTACATCCTATGACTTTTCTCCCATTTTGGTTCGTGGAATTAAACTTGGAAATCTATATTTGAGTATTCAATGGTGGTGCATTTAGCAACAACTTCATATGTAAAAGTTCATAATATCAAGAGGAACCAAATGTTTGTGTTTTTTTAGACATAGGCAATCACAAAGATGTGAAAGTATGTTATGTACAAGTGATATGACTAAAATGCCAATTCAAGTGTGTTTGTTCTTTTAAGGCATATTCCATTTGTTGTTGGTTATTAGCCCAATAACCCATTTTGGCAACAAATTTGGGAGGGCCACAAAAATGGATTATGATAAGCATCACTTCACATGGGTGAGTACTTCATAATTGGATCTAAGAAAGATGGGAAAAACATTTATGAACCAAGGTCACAACAAAGTTAGATGGATAATTTGGATTGTCACAATCATGATTTCTTTGAATTATAGAGAAACTTAAAATGTAAAGTCATATTCAATATCAACATTCTCAATTTTATAATTATCCATGTTACAATAGACTTTAATGAAAATCACATTAAAGAAGATGGGCTCTAAAATAGTTAGACTCATAATGGCCTTGTGAAATGATCTTATTTTTATCACCAATCAAAACATTTACGTGTGAATTCAAAAAGTATGACATAGAAGTTTTAAAATATTTTTAGAAAAACAAGACACCATAAAATGAAAAGTTTAAGATTTAGATGCATTAAAACTTTCCCAATATAAGTTTTTAAATTTTAATCTAATTATAATTGCTTTATTTTCATCATTGAAAGCCCATTTCACATTGAAAACTCCAAGTTTTCACATGGATTTTAAACCAAACACATGGTTAATGATATATATAGGGTGGTTTACCAATATTTTGATTAAAAGTGTAGGGGAATGCACATTGGATAAATATTTTACTAATTATTGTTATTGTAAAATAATTAACACATGTGAAAATGTGGACTTTCATATGTCATTTTTTAACCACCTAACCATCCTTTTACTTCCCAACATGTCAAAGAATGTATTAATTATCACATGGGGAAACTATTATTATTGTGCAAATCTTGAAAAAAATAAAAATGAAACCTAAGATGACCAAACTTGTACCAACATCCAAACAAATATAAGAGCAATTTGGTGAAAGTTGTTTCCAAATGCATGGCAAGTAAAACAAGTAGTGGGCATTTGCATGTGTTATAAATCCACCTTGAGTTCAATAATTCATAAAACTAAGGTGTAGTAAAAAAAATTGGCATTACATGTGATCATCAAAAAAATTCATTAATTACACTTCAACACAAACAAGATTTTTAAAAACAAATGAGTTTTCTCAAAAGCCCATTTTCTTTTGAGGGGGTGGGGGGGTTGATGGTGACAACTTATTCCATTTATTCATATTGTAACTAAATTTACTTGACATCATGTTCAATTTACTTGTAATCACAGGACTCTAATTATATATATATGATTTGATTGCTTATTGTTGAATGTATGATGCCTCTTATGAATCCCACTTGGTGCAATTGCATTATAAGCACAAGGAATTTTTGGTACTCATGGAGAGGTTGGGATCTAACTCATTTACTTTCTTTTTATGTTTATGTGATTTGGTAGTTGAGTAGTTGGATATTAATTTGGTCGACAACTAAATGAAATGGTTCTACTTTTGATCTTTTATTCTAAAATGGAATTTGAAAGATGTTTTTCAACTTTGGAGAGTTTTATGTTGTAGTATCCTTGGGATGTTACACCGCACTAATGCAATCTTGCACTTCACATTATAATACTTGAATCATGATCCAAATTTCATTAATGACATGGTTGAGAACTAGGGTGGTAAGATGAGTAGATGGATGGTGAAAAAGAAGAGGATGAATAAGAATGTTTTACATGTTTATTTTCCTAATGAATCGTTAATTTTTTGTATGTTGTTTCAATTATCAACAAAGTGATTTTGGCAGTGATTGCTGTAAATTAAACAAATGTGTTAATGTTTTTATGTTTTCATGGTTTCCTAATCTTTTGAACCGATTTAAAGAACAATTATTGTAAAGAACAAGCTAATGTATGTGTGCTAGTTGAGAATTTGAAGTGTTTTGTTACACACTTGATTCTTCCCCCCCCCACCCCCCGTTCAAAGTTGATGTCATCATGAAATTTGATTGGATCAAAACAATTATGGGGGTTCAACAAGAAACTTTTTTTAATGCACATTAAGAAAATCACATAATCATTGTTATTCCAATGCATTATGTGTAGGGTAATGCCCCAAGAGCAAAACATTATTGAAATAAAAACTCCCAAGGCAGGAGTTGAAGGAGTTCTTATTTTGGTAATGCCCACACTCCATGGGCATTGTTCAATGTAACACTTCTAGATTTTTTATTTAAAAAAAGGTGGTAATGCATTTCAAAAAATGGAATGCCCTCCATACAATAGTACAAAGGGCATTTTGTTTCTCAAAATGCACCTCCATCCCATTTTTCTTTATGACATAACCTTCAAAATACACTAAAAAAAATTTGGTAGTGCTTTACCTTATCAATCTTCATTGTTTTTTTCTTTAAGCCATGTTGAGGAACTCATCAATTATGCCAAAATGCACAAGAATTAGTTTAATTTTTTTGAATGCTAAAATGTTTGTCATGTGTGAATTTTTCAAATTTGTTTTCTTGCAATAGGTTCTTCATTTTTTTATTAACCTTAGTAAAAACTTGTATTCAATTTTAAGTTTGCTTAATATTGTGTTCTTATTTGTAAAAAAATCAATTTTGTGATATTGTTACCACAACAATGATCATTGACAAGGAGATTTAACCACATTTGGTTATAGACCAACAATAAAAGTAGAAATTTATTAAAACATTTCTATATCATGACTACTTGTTGGAACAATGTGTTGAAACATGGTGATTTTAAAGATTTTTTTTCACATTTAAAAAAACGAATAATTGACGAAATATTAAAATTTCCAAAAAAATTGCCACACAAAAAATTTTGTTTCTAATGTAAGATTTTGAAATGCATTAAGTATGAAACTTAATTTTATACATTAAGTTTTAAATCTAGTCAATTAATAAACTTCAATTTAATTCATTCAATTGAGATTTTTGAATTAGTACTTATGATTTTTTTTTAAAATCGTCATTGGCATCAATACATTAATTGTTGTTAAATGGACCCACATAATTCATAACTATTTTTTTATTGTTCAATAATCAATAGAAACAATAATTTTACATCATTCAAATTATATAGTGATTAAAACAGATAAATTAATCACATTGTTGAATTGTGCATGTGAATAACCTTACAAAAAAGAAGTAATTAAACGTTTTAAAATTTTAAAACCACACATTTATATATACAATTGACCAAGTAAAATGGCCACAATGAACATAATTAAGGTTTTGACAACTATTGGGCTTAAATGAATTGTTAACTATTCATATTATTGGTGAGTTTTTAGTTGATTTTATAAGATCCATGTTGCATCATAGAATAGCTAGTATAACCTTGAGAATAAGACTTTATTCAATTACAACAAATGATTCAAGAATTGAACATTGGTTTAGGTTTGCATTCAAATTTGACATTATGATGAGTTTGCATGGTGTTAATTTTGTAAAGAGTTACTTACACATAATGAAATATGGTGCAACCAATGGAAGTTTACAAGCTAATTAATTTATTATATTCTTTTGATTACCTCAATTCATGAAATATCCTTCAAAAGCATGGTCAATAAAAACATGTATGTATACCATACATGAATGTGGGAAAAGAACTTAATCCAAGTAATTAAGTGTTAATTTTAACATGTCATGAAGGTATCAATGACCATTTTGAACTTGTGAAATCTATTCAATTTAAACATTATTCATATTTGACAAACAATATTACTAGATCGATAATAAAAGATGATGTAATTATTGGCATTGTGCAACCTCAACAAATTAGTGTATCTTCATAATAACAAATGATACAAATGGCTTATTTGTTGAAATATAGATAATGTTTTAAAAAGATGCCTACTACATGTATCACATGGCATGTTACAAAATCTAATGGATATGAATGAAGGAAATTTTCTAAAAATAATAATTGAATGTTTTTTTCATAACAATAATTTGCAATCCAATGTTTAACACTAAAAACATAATGATATATATTCAATATATGAAATCAAAACAACAACAAAACTTGAAATAAGATTGGCCCAAAAATCTCAAAGTGGTGAATGGTAATCAATTACAACAAAACACAAGAATGTGGAGATAATGTGAAGTTTTAATCCATGAACCCAATTTGAACTGTGATATGGTGAGAATAAGAATTGATGAAGTAACTCCTACACAATGATTTTCCTAAACACAAATAATGGTGTAATCCAAGATAATTTAGTGATTGACAATGAATTAAAATAAAGATATCACAATTTTCAAGTGAGGTGTCCAAATAGTGTTGTGAACCAACAACATACTTAAAAGGAAAGCTTGAATATAATGACAACCATTTAGTGTGTTTTAATATGTTTTTATAAAGATAATGTGCACTTGATGCTTAAATGCATAAAGGATATAGGATTGCCTCAAAAGACTTTGAAAATTGCAAAAGTTGCCAACATAATCATGTTATTAAAAGAATTGAATCACATACCCAATTGACCATTTTCATTACTACTAAAGTGCACAATGTTGCTAATGACACATCACAAATTTTGCATATAAAAGTGGATGATTTAGTTTAGAATAAGTTGGGTCCCAAGATAAAATGAAGTTTTTGTTAAAAATTGTTGGCAAAAAAGTTTTAATACACAAGTAAGAATGCAAAATAGTCTAATTTGAAACAAGGCATATCATTGAACTTAAAGAGAAATTAAAAGATCTCTAGTACAGGATCATATTGCTTGTGAAAGGTTATGGTTTAAATCACAAGTAATTACATACTATTTGAAAAAAAGGAACTTAACATTTAATGAAATATATACCCATTTTGAAAACAACACAATTTGATTTATTAGGTAGATTGTTTGTATTGTACTTGTACAAATTTTGTTAAGGAATTTTTTTAATATTTTGATGTTACAAAATATCTTAATGAATCCATTCATCTTGTATGAAGCTTGTATGAGTTAGAAGAAATCTTTAAAGCTTCAAAACAAGCTTTTGCACAAATCTAGCAAGTTGAAGGTTATGGAAAATATGAAATTCATAACAATTCATGAATTTACAAAGGAATGTGAAGAAACACAATTTATATAGCCATACATGCCAAACAATGAATCTATAATTGATATAATCTTGAAATGGAAATTAAAACATTGTAGATCACCTTATTTATCAAGAAAAATTGGTCTAACCAAATGATATTACCTTTGAAAGACCTCATGAAAACTTACATGCAAAAAATTTAGTATGTCCTATGAAGGAAAACATGTTCAGTATTTCAAAATACCAACAAAATATAAGTCATTAAAAACCTTCCCAAGATAGAAATAAACATTGAACAAGCTTTTAAAAATAAATTTGAAGAAATATTTGAAAATATCACTATAAAAAATTTAGTGCAAAATTTCTCACATGAGCAAATTATAAATGATGAAAACAATATTATATTAGCCCTAAGTTAGGATTATAAACCACTTAAACTTTTTGAAGATTAAAAAAACAAAAAATTCAGCAAATTATTCTTTCGAATGCCTTGAAATTTTCCATTTAAAAACTAGATTTCAATCTCAAGATATCACAAAACTAAGAGTCCAACATTTTGTTAAACACATTCCAAATTTATTAATCAAAGCCATCAAAGTTCTCATACAACATGTTAAATTATCTTATGGATTAGAATATATAAAGACAAGTTACATTATCGTATATATAGGAGTGAAACTAGAATTTATAAATAAGCTCCATTTAGACAAACTATTGTTCAAATTTAGGATATCGTAATTTGACGTAGTTGATAACATCACTTGATTATTTTGTGAAACTTCAAAGGGATTCATTTGCCATGATTTGTTCAATTGCATTCACCAATTAACTTTTATTAGTGTAAATTGTAGGTGGACTACATTAATGTCAACCTTGCACATGTCAATTAAGAAATGAATGGACATTCCTAAAATCTTAAATGTTCTTAAATCTAGACATATTGCAAATCTTGGGAGGTATGATCTAGTTATGTGTGCATGTTATTATGACCATTGTATGGTTGCATTTTGTAACCTTTTGAAAAAACCATCTTTCATATTTGATAAGGTTTATGACTTTTATTCTTAACAAAATTTTAAAATAAAGGAATTGAACATGATCATGGCTTATTATGCATAAAAGATGCAACATTATATGGTGTAAATAGTAATGAAACTGGTGAACAATTTGTTAACAAATATGTAACATTGAACAATTCATTATTTTTTTCAAATTTGCAAAATTTACGAATGCATAAACATACATGAACTGTAGGAAGAAAAACTATGGATTGCACTATATATTACCACATATGCCGTATACTAAAATACAAGAGTCATTAAATGAAGCTATACCATTTTCAAAAACTAAAAAACTAATTTGATGTTACAAGTAGTGTTTTTGAAATTGTTAACAATATGAAAATGGGAGCCAATACTTTGAATATATTCTTGGTATGGTGAATTTGGACTTACCCATCTATGTAGATTCACTATGTAATAAATTGACAAAACCCACCTTTTGGGGGGGGGGAGGAAAGAGATGTGAATGACATTAGAACAAATGCTTATGTGATAAAAGTTGGGCCATTATCATCGGAACTTAACATTGACATACAATTTATGACCCATAGGTAGTAACCAATTATTGCACATCGTATCTCGCAAAATTTGTTAAATCTATTACCAACAAAGTTTGGACTATCATTTAAAAATGTGAAAATAAAAATATTGATGCAAATTTAACAAGAAAATTAAGTTATGATTATTTAAATGCACAACAAATGTTTTCCCAATTAGTAGTTTATATCATTTTATCTCTACCTTTTCATCATTCTTCACAGTCATTTTCAAAAAAATTAATACATCACTTCGATGCTTGAAAATCAATTGATTCCAAATACAAAAAAAAATTTGTAGCCTCCAAATGAACTAAATTTCCCTCCCATGTATAATATAAATAAATCAACAAAAGAATGTAAGGAATTTTTTTTTAAAACCCTGAGGACAAACTTTGTTGGTAATAGATTTAACAAATTTTTGATGTTAATGATCAACACAATGACACATGTCCCCAAACATATCAAATTAGAGAATGACCCTTCACAAACAATTGACATTACATTCAAAAATAAAATTTGGAATGCTAGTTAAATTATGTGTTCATAATTATGCCACTCATGATGAAGTATTCAATGGAATTGACAAGGTTTCTCAATGTATCACCCAATTGTAGGATAATGAATCCTTCATATGGATTGCTTTTAATGGTTTTAAAACAACTATAAACCTAAAACCTTAATGGAAATGTTTATGTTTTGACATTTAAAAGTTATGATAGTCTTTCCAAGTTTTGATAAATGACTAACAAGAGTGTTAAGAAATTCAAAATTAAAACTCACTTAATCCACTTTCATGTTTTGGTAGTAAACGACTTTTGAAATTGACCAATTATTGCATTAAATGATGTCCATTTTGTAAAGGGCCCTTTGATTTTCTTGCTAAAAACTTCTTAATGTAAAAACAAAATTGTGTGATAGGAAATTATGAGTCATATTAAAATTTAACACTCATTATTTTAAAAATGTGTAATTAAAATTTTCCATTAATGCATTTCAATTTTTAATATGTATAAATTTCAAGAATACTCTTTTACCACATGTAAAGTTGGTACAATGTAAATGATGTACAAAATAAATTTTTAGTTTAAAATAGATTGAACCATGAAGTAATGAACATATTTTAGTATGTCATTTCATTTTGAAATATTGAAAAATATCATAATCTCCAAACATTTCATATTTTATGCCCAAAGGAAACAAGGGTCACAAAAGAAAATTATATTTCACATCAATATATTCAAATCATTACTTCAAATATATGTCAATTGAAATCCTATATGAAGGCCAAGGAATGTTATTATATGATATAAATATTATATTAAATTCATGTGAGTCAATAACTATCTCTAGATCAAAATTTATAATTGCAATTTTTAACACCCAATAATCATCATGCAATTCACATCATTGTAGTTTACAAGCCCCCCCCCCCATCTTTATCTTTAACAACCTTTGTGTTCACACTTCAAAAAATATCAAACTTCCTCAGTATTTCTCCCACAATTATTCTAAATTATCTTAATGTGGATTTCCACAAAAACAATTAAGCAACAAAAGCAACCCATTTATTCCAATTTATGATTATCAATAAACAAAAATCAAACTTAAAATTTCAACAAAGTACAACAATATATTATAAATCACAAATTCATCACATTAGGTCAAACAATTCATATAAATAATGCACATAAGAAACAATTGAGGATTCGGGATATATCATAAACCTATTCGTTTTGCATTCAAATTACTTAACCATGCCACACAATTTCAATATCTATGACAATTTTGGTTTAACATAATAACAAAGGCCAGGACCATTATGTATTCATGAAGTCCATTTTCTTGGGGGCATAGCCTTATGCGTTTATTGGCACGACTTCCATGCACTTTTTCAGGCTGTCGATACATACAACACTTCACATAACTCAATTTCCAACTGTATTGTACACAATTTCCACATTAAAGTCAAAGGTGCTTTCCTGCGGTATTAGTATCATCCAATGCTGAAACATGGGTATAGCTTGTTTTATCTTTGTATGCTGCTTTTAAAGGCTCAAAGCTGAGCTTAGAACTAGGGGTATCAACATTGGGTTCTGGGGTAAGTGTTGTCTCACCTGACAGTAGTGAGCTTGGGCTTGATGTTCTTGAGGTTGTGTGCGAGGAGCTAAGAAGATGACCGATGTCAGGAGATGAGTGATCTGATGATCCACTTGATTGATCATCACTAGAAGCCTTGGCAACATTTGGCAAAACCTTTGCATTTTGGGAAAGAGATCGATGTTCATTTAAAAATCGGCTGCTGCTTCCAGAAGTAGATGATGGAGAGGCAACATGAGGATGAATAAACATCTCACCCTCTAGCATCCTTAGTACCTGACAGTCCAAAGATTCAACAATTTTAACTTTTGCACTGTCTACAATTGGACACAAGATGGTCTCTTATTAGCTCCCAACCAAACGATGAAGCTTGCATTGAAAAACTGACCTGTGACATGCGTGGCCGGTGCTGAGGATCACGTTGAATACAAGCAGCTGCAGTATGGAGCATGGAATGAACTTCAAACTTGGAATACCTGTTTTCTAGCCGTGGATCCAATGGCAGGATCCCATTTTCTTCCAGCAAAGGCCTTGCCTGTAGAGCCAGATGTCATTAGTGACATTTTTTCTAACATTGGAATGCTCAACTAAACATTTGTCAGAAGTTTGTGAATTGAGCCAGGATAGACTTGCCTCAGTTTTTTCCATTCGCTTTTCCATTCAATTTATTTGATGAGGGAAGACAAGGGACTTTACCCATTCAGTGAGACATTGCTCTCCCTTAGGGCAGTTAATGTCAATTGCCTTGCGCCCTGTCACCAGCTCCAAAAGGACCACCCCAAATGAATAAACATCTGCCTTTTCTGTAATTTGTCCACTTTGAGTGTATTCTGGAGCCAAGTACCTGTTCCCAGTAATCCACAGTTAATAAGGAACTCCCATAAAAGCTTTGGAAACCATGGGACAGAATCAACCAATAAAGCTAGTCACATAGATTTCAGGTCCTTCCAGATCATTGGTATGAGGCTCTTAATTTCCAATTTGGTGACTGCTGTACCTGCTGCCGATTCTAGCATTTAATAATCCCCAAAACAGACGAGTGGAAAAAATATATCTACCCTATCCCAAGCTGAAATCCTGAGATTTGAGCTTGGACTCTCCAAACAAGGGAGGGGAAGAGCTCTTACCTTTGGATTGCCATGGCATTGCTGCAAACTATACAGTATCCTTTTGACTTAAGTCTTAAACTATCAAAAGTTTCAGATACTAAGGAAGCTATAAAACCTCTTTTTCAAAATAATTAATTATTCCAGCCAAAAATTGCTGATTATCAGCAGCAAAGAGAGAAATAACTCACCCAAAGGTGCCAATTACTCGAGTGTCCACACCACAGTCCCCATCTGGCTGCCAGCGTGCAAGCCCAAAATCCCCAACCTGGAACAGAAAACAACAGATGATGATGAGAACATGCTCAAAACTGTCATGTGTTCACAAAGCACTCGGTGGATTAATGGGCAGATGTCATGGCACAATTAAACATGAAAGATCAGATCTGACAACAATCAAAGTTTCACTGTTTTTGGAATGTACAGCTAGTAGTGGGTTCTTTTTTTTAGTGCTGTTACCTAAGACAACCATACAATTTTTTTGCAACAATCAATCAAGGGGTTGCAAGACAAGCAGAGTGGGAACAAAGCTTTATACCAAGGGCTCAAAGTCATGGGTCAAAAGAATGTTGTTGGGACGTAAGTCACGGTGAACAATACAACCAACACGACATTCCTCATGAAGGTAACGCAACCCCCGTGCAGCACCAATAGCTATCTTCTGTCGTGACTGCCACTGCAATGGTGCTGAATTTGGACCTGCAACTAAAAAAAGGAAAGAGGAGGAAACATTGGAAATCATCTTCACATCACCCAGAGCTTAAAAAAAAAAGAACAACAAAAGATCAAAGCTCCTTGCATAAGAATTGTTGAAAGTTCATCTGTCTATAAAATGCTGAGCAGTTTTAAGTTGGATAAGAACCTTACCATAGAGATGAGAATCCAATGAGCCATTGCAAATGAACTCATACACAAGTAGCCGGTGCACATTACCCTCCACACAGTAGCCAATAAGCATGACAACATTCCTATGTTGTGCACAGCTCAGCACTTCAACCTCAGAACAGAATTCTTTATCTCCCTGTGTGCTTGCCAACTTATGCTGCTTCACAGCCACCACCTGACCATCAGGTAGAATCCCTCGATGAACTGACCCATAGCCACCCTCAGCAAGGAAATTAGCTCGTGAAAATCCTGCTGTTGCAAGCTCCAGCTCTGCATAACTAAACCTACGAGGGGGATTTCCAAACACTGGTGCAGTATGTTGGCATATGGAGCATAAAGGTGGAGGACCCGGCATAACATTCTGAGATAACAAAATTGCTCTTCTCATATTTGATGATCGCACTGAATCAGCTCTCTTCATCCTCAGGAAATCTGGATCTTGATCTCCCTGGTACTCTCCTCCTCCTCGACTGTATATGTATCGCCCATCCTTTGCAAATCCAGTACTTTGATCTGAGTCTGGTGGACAGATCGATCAAAGTTATTTTTTGAGAACAAGATTGACTTCACTACACTGGGAGGATTACATTACTACTGTATTTATAAGGAAAAAAGAAGGGAGATGGTGTTTGATGGAGAAACAAAAAACTTGGGCTGTTGTTGTACCTTGTCCAGGATTGAGAAGCAGCTCTGACAGAGATCCTCGAACTGGTGGTGGTGAAGTGAAGAGCTCCCCATTGGATTGCAGCATTGCTCTGAAACTCTGGCTCAAGCTTGCATCCCTTTGACTCACTGAAGAAGCCTGCCGTTTGAATGACGGATGCTGGCTGCCCCCCACCAGCAACTGTTCTGGAGAAGCCTTTTGAGAACTCATTGCTGGTGACTCACGTCTGGAGGATTTTCTTGATAGCGATCTAGACACAGATCTTGACAGTGCTGGCACTATCCCATGTCTGTCCCCTGTTCCAATCTCTAATACTGTTGCTTAAAGTGTATAGACCTCCTTTCCTATACACTACTGCAATTTGCTCACCCACAAAAGACGAAGAAAAAAAAGGAATAACCATAGATTCATTCTTCTTCAATCATCAATTGTAAGAAAAACATCATTGATCTTGAGGTAAAAGCTTCAACAACAAACCTGGATGATTGCTTCTTGTATTCTCCGATGACAATAACATGACACTTCCATCGAAATAAGAAGATGATGTTGGGTTGATTATGGTAGGATCAAAACTTGCAGGACTCAGGCTTGCACTGAGTGGTGGCACCAGCCTTACATTATTATCGCTATCTGAATCAGAAGGTGTGTAGTAGCTACCACCTTTCTCAATCAGCTCTGCTGCTGCAGCCTCCAAGATGGCTCCTCGAACAACAGTCAATCCTGAGCTACAATGGGCCAAGCGCTTGTAAAGATGTGGATCTACAGAGGGAAAAAATGGTGAGTTGCTGGACTCAGAATTACTGGTATTGGAGGATGATGTTCCCTGATTATCAGAAGGTGTAAAAATAGATGCTCCTGCAATCTCATCAGGACTACTTGAAGGAGCTCCGCTGCCTGCAGAACTGTACTCAGATTCCAAATAGACTGCATTCCAGGTCATCTTTGGTAAGTTTGAGCGATTCAACCCTTGTGGTAGTATTCCAGAGGAGGAGGAGGAGGATGCTGATGCCTGATGAGTGTCTGATTCTTGAGCCATAAATTCAGACAAGCCCGTGCACCTGAGATTCAACTGCAGTATCTTCGGTTCTGATGGCTTCACAAGAACAATGTTGCATTGCAAAAGCTCTTTGCAATGCTTTGCCTCTCTCTTCAGATGCCTGCACGCAAGGCAAGCAGATGGACGTCATGAACTCTCATCATCATCCTTCCAGTGGAGCTTGTCTACTGCACACTTTTGTCATGAATGCTTAAGCTTCTCTCTCTCTCTCTCTCTCTCTCTCTCTCTCTCTCTCTCTCTCTCTGTGTGCAAGACATTGTAATTTCAATAGAGAGAGAGAGAGAGAGAAAACAGAAAGTTTACCTATCAAGAACAACCCAAGTTGCACCAAGTTTTTTTGCCTCTGAGGCTGTTGCAGCTTGTCTCCCTGCAGCTGCTTGCACCACTTTCAACCGGATATCGATCTACAGATCTCCAAGACATTCCCCATTCCACAGTTCAGTGATAACAAGAAACCTAAACCCAGGGTGGGGTTCATTCATTCACTACTACTCTTATGGAACTTGACAGCATCAAATCATGCAAAAACTCAGAATTATGTACATACTAAAGCTACTGCTGCGGCTGCAAACCTTCTTTTCAGCACAGAGCTTGTGCAGTTCCTCCTCCTGCATCATGATGGAGCATGCCTTTTGGATGTTGCCTTCAATCTCAGATTGTGTTGTTGTTGCCGCCCAAGGAGAACAACCCATCATGCTGCTGCTACCACCACCACCAGCTGCTGATCTCACCATGATCCGAGGCCCACATGACTCTCCACCTAGCAACAGTGGCCAGAGGAGTGCAAACCCCCATACTTTGCGAACTGTCGCCATCCATTCCAAACAGAAGAGGAAACAAACTGGAATAAATGTGCTGCAGATGATGTTGTTCCATGTCAAGGAATGTGGAGAAATTGTTCAAGAGGACTGCAAAGCCCCATACTTTGCGAACTGCCACCATTCCAAACAGATGACAAAAACTGGAACAAATGTGTTGCAGATGTTGTTCCATGTCAAGGGATTTGGAGCAAATTGTTTGCAGTAGATCAAGAGATGTCTACCTGCATTTGCAGATGGGAGGAGGGCCAAGAGAGTGATGCAATAATGTTCTGCTTCTTCGACTGCAACATTGGTGAGAGCCCACTCCAGTGCATGCTTTGTAATATCCCTGCTCGCATCTATTGCAACCACAATCCTCTCTGCTGCTGCCATGATATTATGATCAGGTCGTCGAGCTGCTGCTGCTGCTACTGCTGCACTTCCTGATCCCCAGCTGCTTCCCTTTCTCGCGGGCTTCAGAAAATCCTGTGAAGAAGAAGAAGAAAAAGAAGAAGACGATTCCCGGTCCTGCTTCCTTCCCCTGCCAACTGGGCCGACATCACGATTACAACCAAAGATTGCTTCTCCTTCCTTGTGCATCCTTCCTGCTGCTTTCGCTCACGGTACTGCTTCCTTCCCCTGCTAACTGGGTCGAATTCACGATTACAACCAAAACCTGCAGCTTCTCCTTCCTACTGCTTGCTTCTCTGCTAACAGGGTCAGCACTGGCACGGTTACAATCGAAGAAGCCTGCTGCTTCTCCTTCCTTGTGCATCCTTCCTACTGCTTTTGCTCCCGGTACTGCTTCCTTCCCCTAATAACCGGGTCATCCACATATCACGATTCGAGCTCACCGCGACGACGACGACGATGCAGATGTCCAAGATAGAATTGAAATCAAAATTCCAGCAAACGTTCCGGTTGGACTTCCTCCCCACCCCCACTTTAGAGATAGTCCGCCCTCCAACTCACGAACACGGCAAAGGCGACTAATAATTTACAAACAGACAAACAAAATTTCTTGAGTTTTCTTCTTAGTTTTTTGACTACTCCCTTTCAAGACTCTGTCTCTGTCTCTGTCTACCAGAGGAGTGTGTGTGCAAAATAATGTTAAGAATCCGCCTCGCCTCTCTCTTCTAAAACACATGCAATCTGCAGCAACACAAACATTGAGGAAAAAGTAATGCTAAAATAACAAACTCAAAGTACCGTCCTCTCCAAAAAAAACACACACACACACACGCAGACTGTGCAGCAAACAGCACGCAAACCATATGAAAACCATGAGGAGTAAAAAAACGAGAAAAAAAACAAAAAAAAAAAGTGGGCGATGGCGGCCGCCAAACTTTCGCGACAAAACTCAAAATTCTCGCAACTGCGTTTGTCGTCTTCGCCGTCTCTCTCTCTCGCGCGCTCGCGCTCGCCAATGAGCACGTTCCCTTGTTACTATGTTCCCATGTTCGCAAAAGTTCCCAATTGTTCTCTTGTTGCTCTGTTCCCATGTTTGCAAAAGTTCCCAAAAGTTCCCTTGTTTCTCTGTTCGCATGTTTGCAAAAGTTCCCAATTGTTTCCCTTGTTGCTCTCTTCCCAAGTTTGCAAACGTTCCCAATTGTTCCCTTTTTGTTCTCTTCCCATGTTTGCAAACGTTCCCAATTTTGTCACACGTTGACTCGTTCCCTTAGTTGTTCCCATGGAATTGTTTTCTCTTTTTGGGTAATTAAAAGTTGCCACTAGCACTATGGGAACGCAATCAGAATCTTGGAGATCCCTTGTCCCCTTCTTCTTCTTCTTCTATTTTTTTAATAAAAATTTTAAAATTTTTTTCTTGGTCTTTAAAATAAATTTTTTTCTTTTGGGTTCTTTTTTTAATTTTTTTTTCTTGGTTTTTTTCTCTTTTTTTCATTTTTTTCATTTTTATTATTATTTTAAAAAATTAAACATTGGGGTGGGACTATGGCACTCCTTAAGCACATATTATTGTATCATACTTTTATAACCTTTGTTTTTTTAAATTTTAATTTAATTTTTAAATTGGCCATGCCTACCAAGGCAAGTATATTTTTGAAGATTATATTTTTGCATGGTGAAATATTTGAGTTTCCATAAATTCTTTTTCTTGCCTTAAGATAACTTTTTAATGTAAATGGCAAAGGCCACAATGTGTAACACACCCCTTGTGTTTTTTTAATGGAAATTTTTGCCAACTTTTTTTTATATCACAAATTTGAAAAAAAAAAAACCATGATAGAGATTCTCAATTACAATTCAACAAAAAAAAAGTAATTATTTAATTAAAAAGCTTTGAATTTCGCTTAGCGCGTCAAGACTAGTGCTTAGTGCATTGGGACCAATCTTGCATTTAATTCATTGTTCATGTTTTAGAGGTCTCTAATTTTATTTGTTTCTCTATCATTTAAATGCTTAAATAAACAACTCTTCTTTTTATTTTATATCTATTTTGAATGGTTTTTTTTTTTCAATTTTGTGATGTTACCACATTGGCAATCATCCATAAATAGATTTAATCATGTTTGGTTATAGATTAGCTATGAAAGTAGAAATTTATTAATATCCTTTTGTATCCTAGCTATATGCTTCAACAACGTCTAAAAACATGGTGATTTTTTTTACTAAAAAACCATTTTTATCAAGTTTTGGCACTTGTTTTGAAAAAAAGAATATTTTATATAATGTTATTTTTTGTAAAAAAAAATTGACAATTGGCAATGGATGAGACTTTTCAAGGAGAAAATATTATTAGGGACGTGAGTGCTAAAGGTGATGCAATCTACAAATAGCTTGCACAATAAACTCAAGATTAGATTGAAGATATCTAATCACAAGACAATGTGCAAGACGTTCCAAATCTAGTTGCAAATTTTCAAGGGGCATGAATGTCAAGCTTCATGAAGTTATATGTAGATTCAAAACCTACATAACCATTCAATGCCATGACAAGTACTAGTTGGCACCATGGCATTGAATAGTTAGAATATTTTTGAAAAATTGCAACTAGTTGTGAATTATGTTGTTCATTATGATCCAATTAGTTATGCAATTAAGTTCTCAATATATAAAGACTATATTGCTTCACTATTGCAAAAAATTGTAATTTAAATATGATATGACTATATCATCAACTCTCTTGCAACCCAAAATAGATATCACTTCACTTGCAAACTATATGATTTAATTGAAAGGATGTTTCTAAAGTGAAATTGAAACAATGTATATACATTGTATTAGTAATGTCATTATCTTGTACATGTGAATCCTACACAAAAAAAATTCATGTCTTTTAGCTTGAACTATGAGAAATTGAGTTCACAAAAATTTAACATTTGACATGCAACTAAATATGTTTTGAAATTAATGTACGACTAAATTTCAACCACCTATGCAAACTTAAAATTTGAAAGTTGCATAGAAGATTAAAAGGCATGTGACACATGGTTGAAGCTTTTAATAGATCCTAAGACTTGCATTTACAATTATCATCCACAAGTGTGTTTAGTGTCAAAAACAATATAAATGATGAATAAGGAGATGGTTATTCTTTTAATTTTAATTTAAAACCTGTTGGTTTCTTATGAAGCAATTAAGACACATGTTATGTATGACATTTTTTTTTCATTTTTGACTCTTAATTCAAAGAATATAATATTTAATTAAAAAAAATCATTTGATAGCATAGAATGAAAACATTTGATTTTTGTTATTCATTTTTTTGGGAGCAATTTATTATTATTATTATTGATTGAGGCCATCAAAGTCTTATTCTTAATGATTGTGTGAAATTATAAAAGTTTTTAGTTTATGGGCGTAATAAGTAAAAATATTCAAATTCAACACTCATGTTGTTTTATGCAATCTACTAAACTTGAATCCCTCAAAGTTCACAATCAATAATTCATTTAAGTTACATAAACATTAACAACCTAACAACATGATATTCTTCTGCATAAGAATAATGGATGATATTGCATATAAGAAAGTTCACAAAAACTTGGTGATTGTGTTATCAAACTTGAATTTCAATAACAACTCATAAACACAAGAAATCTTATAACTATGAAAGGTCAACACATTAACCATAAATTTAAACACATACCTACTATTTTTTGTGGCTTTATAAAACAATGTTGACTATAATTCACCAAAATCCAATTTGGATGTAAACTATATATTCAACTAATAAAATAAAATAAAATCATGTGCTTGAATTAACAATTGCAAAATTATTTCAAGCAAAACAACTTTCAACTATCTTATTACGTTGAATGAACAGTAAATCACAATGAACACAAAAAAATGTTGTTAAAAACAACTTATAAAAAATAAACAAACAACTTTTTTTGAAAACACAAAAAAGGATGAAATGTTTACATTATAAAAAAAAAGAACAAGTGTTACGATGTTGTAACAACATTGCGAAGGTTAATGCTACAAACAATGAAGATGCCCAATGAAATATTGTAGAGGAAACCAACCAAAAAAAGAAGGTCACAATGATATGACACAAAAAAAGTCAACGTTATAAGAAAAGAAAATCAACATTGTAAAAAAAGGAGAATATTAACATGAAAAAGATTAATGTTTCAAACAACAAAATGTCAACATTGCAAAAAATTGCAAAAAAAGACAAAACCGAAAAAATAGAAGGTCAATATAGATATTGGAACACACTATGAAAACAATATTGGAACATAGAACAAGAGTATCAACATAAACAAATATTGCAAAGTCAAAATTTAGAGCAAAGTGCAAGAACAAAGCAAGACACTAAAACATACTTGAGCACAAATGAGAAAAGATAAAATGTAGAGAGAAGAAAACTCCTAAAGAAAAAACAATGTTATAATTTTTTCACTAACAAAAAATACAAATAAAATCATGAACAAAGCTTGTGTACCAACCTACCACCTATCAATAGGTGGTATTAATTATCCTTATTTGTGAACATAGGTAATGCAAAGTTAATGGTAACCAAGTTTGATAATAGGTTGATAATGTGAAAAGGGGTTAATTGAGATTATCATTGTGGTTTAGAGCTTATCATGTAGGTAGCCTAACCATAGGTGGTGATCTAACCCCAAGCTATTATATTTATCAAATTGATTCACTTAGGTTAACTTATGATGAAAAGCAAGGGTGATGTGATTTTCCAAAATGGAATCAGCCATTGGAGGGAACCTTGCCATTTTGGGAGTTCCCTATGTTCTATATCCCTAAACCCTAAACCCTCCTATTTTAGGGTATGAAATGGGCCTCTAGTGGCTGAGAGATCACTTGCCTGGCTTTAAACTGGGCTAATACTTCATCAATTCTGTTATTGGATGATGTTGTAGAACTAGATGATGAAGCCCCTTGTTTGCAATAAAAATTTGGCGGGTTTTACATCATCCATGATCCAACCCCCTCTCAAAGCATTCATTTGTAATGACTATGGAACAATCCCATTTCTTTCAAATAAATAAAAATAAAAAAATAAAAAATAAATATTTCAACAATAATTGTTGAACATGGGTATAGAGATTATGCAAGGTATAGAGATGGTATCATATTTTTAAACTTATTAAACAAAAAATATACAAAATCTAATGTGTTAAGAATTTTGATTTTGGAAACCAAAGTTATATAATAATAATATGTGTGTGAGCTAGTGATGGTGAAGGTTAGGTTACAAATTTCCATTCTCATTTGGCAAAATGGGTTTGTTTCTTACTTCATCATGTGTTGAGAGAAAGGTTTCTACACCGTTTGTGAGAAAGATATCTATTCCATTCGTTTGTGGGATTCATTCACGGGTGTACATAAAAGATGGGACATTAAAAATACACCAAAGATGTAGCAGCTTTTTTACTTAGTGGGTATTATTGCTTTATAGGACAAAGGAGTAAGGATTGCAATTGCCGGCTTTGAGCTATGCTTATTTTTTGCAAAGAACTTTGTTTAATTCCAAGTTGCAACGTAAGAATGATCACATTGACAAGTGATATTTGTTGTGGCCAAATTTTCTATATTTTTGTATCATATGCCAAAGTTCATATTAAAGAATATATTGGCAATGCTTTGATATGATGATTATACTTTCAATTTAAAGGCCATAAAGTGAGTAAAGTTGAAGGGAGGGAACCCTCATTTTCACACTTCAACAAAAAATTTCTTATGACAAAGAAATGGCTTAAAAACCACTCTTTGGAATAGTCCCGAAGAAGCAATCGTAACCTTCTTCCAATCCATTAGATCCAACACTTGAAAACCCTAAGGATTTTGGAGTAATGCTATTTTCATGAATGTGTTTACGGAACCCATTGTCAAATTCTACTTCTTTTTGATGATTTTGATATCATTTTGTGGTAATTTTGTGCATCTAGAATCATCCATACTAGTGTGGCCTGTGCCATTGGCCCATTACAAAATAGGGAAACTCAACATAGCTAGTTTAATGGGACTTTTAATAATGTTCTTTTTTGGGTATGAACTTGAAGAGTGTATTTAGGGGGCATGCAATGTATGTATCGATTTTTTGAACAGCCAAATATGAAAGGAAATCATGCTTGAATTGAATGGTAAGCCTTCAAGTCCCTCAACTGATTTTTGCTTCCAAAGCCTGGTTTTTGGGGAATTTATTTGAATTTTTAGTAGCAGAAATCATTTAAAAATCAATACCTCCCACATTCTGAATCCAAATCTTATCAAATAAATTCCATAAAATCTTCCTCGTCAAGGTCTTTCCAACAACACCAAAGGCACATTCCAATTCCTCCAAAATTTTCAGCTACAATTTAGTTTAATTTTCAGTGAAGAAATCATTCAATATTCAAGAACTTTTGCATCGCAAGTCCAAACGCCATGGAACCAAGCCCATGCACCCCTCCTTGTTGAGAGCTTTCAAAAGAAAACCAAGAATATCATGATCTCAAACATCCCAGTTTGATGGATCTCATAAGTACAAACGAAACAAAACAAACAAACTACCTTCCTTCATAGATAGATGATTGACTAGCCTCTAGAGTTGTCCCTCAAATTTGCATCTCCAAAGGTACGAAATGTGTTGTTAAGCCTGAGGACTACATTAGGTTGCGAAAGCTATACCTATTCAACTTGATTGGATCATCACCAAAAAAAAAAAAAAAATCCCAACGGAAAAGGGATGAAACAATGAAACCTTTTTTGGGTTCCTTTAAGTTTATTTTATGCTATGAGAAAAGGTTGTCATTGTTTTTAATCAAAATTACTTGATTCGTTAGTTTGATGCACCCAAAAAAAAAAAATTTAAATCTCAATTGGGGATTACTTTCAAGGAAAATGATTTTAAAAGTCTAACAATGGTTACTCTACAACTTGAAATTCTAAACACTCAATTATACCATGGCCAAAGGATTGATTTCATTGGACAAGGTTATAATATATTCGATATATTGAGTCCAACATACATTATTCAATTTGACCCGAATGGTTGTATAATGGCTCAATTTCTTGGGACTCAAACCCAGCTTGGAGTTGGGCAAGTGGTTGTGGGGTTCAATTCATGAATTAGATCGTGCTAGTGAATGGCCAACCACGGTGCAAAGTTTGCCAATCAAGATATGTGATCATCAAGTATATATATATGTGTGTGAACAAACAAATTTATAGTCTTGAAATTAAGTCTAATTTTTTTTCAATTGTTCATTTGAATAGGTTAAAGTGATTAGTTTGAAACATAAATCTTGATTTTTTGCATCTTATAAAGTAGGATCAAATTTTATTCATTTAGATTGGGAGACTACCACAATTCTCATAAATGGCACTAGGAGGCTTTCATTTTGGCTCCATCTCTCATCTCCCTTTTCAACTTGACCCAACTTTGAACCTTAGGGTTCCCAAATATAAGCTTAAAAATTCTTATTTATTTTTAAAAAAAATCATGGGTATAATATAATTTTTCATTCAAAACATGTATCACTTCCTATCATCAATGAGACAATCTATTTGCCCAAAGACATACTAGGACATCCCTAGATGAAATCAAAATCATGATCAAGATTGAAAAGTTTCTTCAAATCCAATACAATAGAAAAATGCTTACACTAATTTTAAAAAGTTGACCAAATTTTTATTTCCTATGGAAATTCCATGAACTTCTTCATCAAAAGTTTTCATCATAATAATAGAACATAACATAATAGAAAGTGTTTTACACTAAATTTTAAAGTATCAATTACATTCCCATATATGGAACAATTTATTGTTGTGGCTAAAAGTGATGTCAACTAGGAGAAGCAACAACTTATTTTACTTGGCTTTTTCATCACCTACTTGAACCTTTTTCATGTTCCTTGACAAATATACAAGATCCATGTGGGCCTCCTTTTCATGTTGAAAAAGAGATGGTTGGTTGTGTGTTTGCCATATACATGCTAACCCAATGTTCACACAAACTCAAGGCACATAAACTGCTCAAAGGCACATAAACTTTTTAAGAGTTTTCATATTACAATACATCACATACACGTATTAATTATACTTAATTAATTGTAACATTTTGATATTGAAAAAAAGTATGTATCATACTAAAGATCTTAAAAATGTATGACACAAAAAGTTTGCCAATTGTGTGACAAGTGAATGATCCACCTTTTTTAATGTGAATGCCTTGTAGAGATGATGGGCTACCAATAAAGCTTAAACAAGCACCTAGGTACCCAAATTTTCTTTTTGGTTGGTGGGACTAGTTCACCATTAGTGCCCATCCTAGATATTTACCTTTAACCACTTGCAAAGTGACAATAAGGCATTTGGGCTATTTGGATTCATGTGGTCAAGGAATAGAATATGATCATTATAATAAAAACTATTGTTATTTAGTTAATGATCAAGGTCAAAGTAAAAGGGGGGGGGGGGTCATGTTTTTCTTTTGCTTTTTTTTGTTCCCATTAGTCATGTAATTACAAAGGTTTGGGAGCTTGGGGAACATCAATGGAACAAAATTTGAAAGTACTTCATTGTCAAAAAGCATAACATTTATTTATGGGACCACCAATATATCGACTATATTTAATTTGAACTGTATGGCTAAGATTTGTGCACATTAAACATGAAACTATGGAGTTTTAGAACTTTAAAATCTAGACAAGTTTAGGCTTCTAGTGAATTTTCCTTTTGTTTTTCCTTTGACATAGATTTATTCAGTTAGGTTAATAAGTATGTTACAATATTCATGACTAGCACCCAATGGCCATTACCCTTTTCCATAACAAGAATTTGAAGAAACCCTTAGGGTTAGATGAGTTTTGTCATTTCTTAATAATTTCAATAATGTTAGATAGTAATTTTTTGGGCATCTTTGTTAGGTTCATTTTGAGGAACTAACTTTTGCCTTATTTTAGTTTTAAATTTTTTAATTTATTATTTGGAATTTATTTTGGCAAAAAAGAATTTGCAGTAGGTTGCAACATGTAGATCTAAATTTGGGCACATTTGGAATTATTTACAATTCATGTCGAAAATTTTAAATTGGCAAATGTGAAAAACACAATAATTGTTGTATCATATGTGTTGAAATTCTGACCACATGGTAGGGTAGTTAGAGGGCCTTTGAAGGACACAAAACTAACTCAAGTTTTTTACTAAATGTTTCTTGAAGGTTTACAAGGCTATTTAGGACAACCATGGCCTTTTCATAGTTGTATCACTTTTTATGACAACATGGCCTATTAGGGAAAACACCCCAAATCCAAGTGAAATTTGAAAGCTCAGCATAGTGGTTGAAAATAGTCTTGAGATCAATGAACTTTCAAGATAAAAATGCTATGAAAGGTGCATAGAAGCCAACCTTCCCAAAAAAAAGGAAAAAGGCAAGTACCCATTTTGAAGTTAATTTCAATAAGATTTGAAGACCCTAAACCCTAAATGACCTAATGATCTTCATTCACATTACATTTTATTCATTCATTCAAAATCCCTAATATACAAATTTTATACCTCATGATTTAAGTACCACTCATGTGAAATTGTGAAAATGCCATTATCATGTCTTGATTGTAATTGTGTGATTTAGTGTGTGCTAACTCTAATGTCCCTACCTTTGATATGGATGGGTGTTATAACGTTAGCTAACATTTTGGCGTTTGTTAACATTTTCCCAACAAGCTCCATTAGGGTTTGGTGTAGCAACATTAGCTAACATAGCCTACAAGGCTACCATCAAGGGATGTCATCCCTTACCGTCTCTTAGAACAATAAAATTCCTTGATTGTTTTTTCTTGTGCTTTCACATACAATGGATCGCTCAAGGGAAAAATAATTGACATGAATTTTCTTCACAATTGCATTAAAGCTTTCATATGGTCCCTACTTGTTGTAATAGGTGTAATGCATGCGGCCAATATTTCATGAGGACCTATTGGGGTCCTTAAGATTTCATAGTGACCAATTGACTTGATGAGGCCTTTTCTAGTTGGGCAGGTGGGTGCATGGCTAGGAATGGAGTCAATTATATTAGTATTTGTAATAATGATAGAATTGCATTATGAAATGTTTAGAAAGCTAGTAAAGTTTTCATAACGATCGTCACATTATAATGACAAATGTGTACATAACGTTCTTCATATTGAAGCTATTGAAAACATATATTGTGACATCTTCATTGAGCATGTGTTAGCATAAATATGGTTTTATTTATATTTGGTCTCACACCAATAATTAAAGGACAACAATTTTGTATAAACAAATGCATTCTCTAGAAAGTGAGGATCGATAGTAGTGGGAGAAACATAGGTTTTGCAACCTTCCGTATGATGAGATACATCCCCAAGAGAACTTGCTTTCATACAATCCAAATTGGGAGTCTTGTATTTGACCAAAGTGCAAACCATTCCAACCCATTTGTTATGATATTTGTCATAACAAGGGACAAGAATATGTGCAAAGCATTCCAAATCGTTTATTGCTCTTGAAATGATTAGCTTTCAATTAGACTTAGTAGCAATAGTGAACTATAATTTTGCCTACAAGCTTTTGAATAAGATGATCAATCATAAACAACCACCTTATAAAGTGGTTGTTTATAAGGATGTTTTTAAAGGTTTGCTTTTATATTTTTCTTTTAGCCAAATCTGGCTAAATCTTCATGTGAATCATCACCACTTTGGCTACATCACTAAATAGATCCCAAAAAAACACTGCCTCACAATTTGTCCATCAAGTGAGAGAGAGAGAGAGCGGCAAATCATGCAGGCTGGATATTCAGAAATGACCCATGTATCCAGCCATGGCAAGGCATGGTATTGAAAATCGACTTGAGCTTCACATTGCTACGCACTACCAACGACATTCAACCTTTTTTTTCTTCTTATCATGTTCTCATTTGGTTTTCAATATCTGGTTATTATTTATGTTAATTTTAAATTATATTAAACATTATATCCATGATGGGTAAGATAAATAATTATTAATTAAAAAATGAGATAATTAAGCTTTAAAATGAAATAAGACTTTTTTTCATATCTCTATCGTTGGGTAGGGGAAAGGAGTAAGGTAGTTATTAAAAAATGAGATTGTCATCACTTGTCCTTAGTCATGACTTCTAAGCTTTGGACTTTGAACTTTGGGACTCTACCATAAAAAAAAATTAATTTTTAAAATTATTATATTAATTAATTAATTTTATTAAAAAACCTTTGGACTTTGATAATTTATTAGTTTTGAGCCTTTTTTTTTTCATTGGCTCATCAAAATTATTCACAATCCGAAATATTATTGTTTGTGGTTCTCTCCTTTCACCTCATTATACAAGTTACAACAATGGAAGTGTGAGCAAAGAATATGAGATGGCAATCCTTCCTTTCCCCCTCACACCTTCCTTATCCCATATCCTTGTTTGGATTAGTGTACTTGTGGGATAGACTATGGTGCTAGCACGATGTTTATAAGGTTAATAACCTAATCACATGTTATTGAATCCTCAAAATCTAATGACCTACGTAGATGACTCGGTTATCATCCAAGTAGGTTATCAATCCCAAAACATTAAACATTTTAAAGATGCACAACAAATAAAGCCAAAAATAAAATTTGCTTTGGAAATTCAAAATAAAAATTTCCTCAAATTCCTGCATCATCTTGATTTTATTTTATTTCTTAAAATTCTCTTTGAAAATCAAAATAAAAATTTCCTCAAACCCTACAATTGAGGTGGAAAAAAAATGCTATGTAATTTTGCACTACTTAGAGCATGCCCTACAGCAGCCCTCTATCAATATTTAGCACATCCAGGGTGCACCAATTTAGGCCCACTTTAGCTAAGACCCATTTTGCATCTTGATTCTTCGAAACATGAGCTCTCCTTTTTAGCCTTTGTTTTTTGGGTTCAAACTTTGAATCAAGTGAATTTCCCTCCAAAATGGTGCCATGTAGGTTTAGCCTCGATTTGCCAATTTTTGGTCTCTGACTCTCATCTAAACCCGGGGGTTCAATTTATGGCTCTCATCCAATAGGATTGCTCTATTTGATTGGACCTCAGCTCTTTAGTTTCTTGCCAATCCCTATCCATGAACCTGAAAACATGGAGTGTGTATACAAAGTGAGAGACTATTTAACTCTCACCACCTGAGGCAATCATTGTGGTTGGCCAATGAGAAATAATCATTTCCTGCTACTGGGGGCGATCTGGTAACATGTATTGTAGTTTTGTTGTTGATAAAGTTCATGCTAGAGTAGAGTAAGAAACTTGAGAGAGAAGAACAATTTTGAGGACATTGTACTTGGTTTTGATTTTTGATTTTTAATTTCATGTTGTTTTGAATTATGTTTAAAATTCAGTACAGATATGATTATGGTTCAAACATGGATTTTGAAACATTTTGATTTGTTTGATTCTCTATTTTTTTTGTAGTTTGTTGTTATTATAAACTTTGATAGTTTGAATAATGATATGTTTAAGTACAAAATTAAATATTAAAAGTAAATATTAGAACAATAGAAAAAGATTGATATTTACCTTTGTGAATGAACTTCAACCTACAAGTCGCAAATGTTAAGATTGAAGTTTACGATTTATTATTCACAACTTTTGTAAGTTGTAGTCTATACATTATGTGCATTTTGTTGATTGTTGAAAAGTTCAAACACATTGCAATTTGTACCACATGCAATGCATTGCGAGACTCGTAAAACGAGATTTATCGACTTTGATTTTTTCTTTTTGTGATTTTGTAAATTAATCAATTGTGATTTTGTAAAACAACAAATGTACAAACAAATAATGCATTGTTCAAGCTTATGTTCAAGGTTATTCAAGCATTTGTGTTCAAGGCTCAAAGTGTGTCATGACTTGTAAGTTTCAGCATGTTCAAGTGCACTATGTGACACAACCTTGTGAGTTTTTGTGAATTTTCATTTTGTGTGATTCTGCAATGTAGAATCAATTCATTCAATAAACTTAGAACTTTTACATGTTGAAGTTCTTTACATTCATTGATTGTTTGTTTGTAAATTGCAACATGTAGGTGGTAATTGGGTGGCAAACCACAAATTTAGCTTGATGTCAAATTTAGAACAATGTTTAGTTCCATTGTTCTAAATTTTTTTCCTAATCAACCTTAGTTCTTTTGTTATTCGTTTTGTTTATGTTTGTATAAAAATTGTTTTGTTCATGTTTTTGAGGTCAATTTTGTGCATCATGGCCCCACCAAAGCTTCCATCAAAATTTAGGTACAAAGCATTTTTCAATTCTAGGTTTCATACATCTACCCCAAAACTTTCTACCTTTGAATCACCTCCCTTTTAAACATTGAATGACCTCCATTCATGTTCTAATCTTAATGTTGCTTCATATAACAATAATATAATTGTTGCAATTGTCATAGATTTGGAACAAGACTTTGAATTGATAAAATCTGTTGTGAAAAAATGAAAATACAAACTTGTCTATGAGTTCGAGGATGTTTGGACTACTTAATTTATGTCGACAAAATTTGTTATTGATGAGGATAATTTGGTGAATTTTGTAAGGTGCATACTATGTTTAAAAGCTAAGGGTAACAAAATTATTAATAATCAAACTTTTTTTTGGCCATAACATTCAAGGAGGAGGAAAATCACTTCTATTATTTTGAGGGTGAAAGTTGGAAAATTTTATGAGAATAACAAATGTGCACACATAATAATGTAAATTATGTTTGTCCAAATCCTTCTTAATCTTGTTTTTCAACTTGTTATTAATCAAGGTTTGGCTTCTGACACGATACAATTTGTTTAATTTGTTATCATTATGTATTTATTTATTTTTAGCAAACCCATGGCAAATTTTGAGGATTTGAAGTTTTTTCTTGAATTGTTAAAATTAAACATTGTTGAAAAAAACATTGGTGTGATAATGTTAGTTGGGGTATGGCTAAAATTCTCCATACTATTGTCGTGCAAGCTATAAAGGTTGGACTTGTTGGGATTGAAACCAATGGTCAAAAAAGAGTTTAACCTTTTGGGTCCATGTATATCCACTGAGTTCGATTCTTAGACCTAGATTGAGATCCTACCTAAACTTGGCTAGAAACTTAAAATTAAGCAACATTAGTCAAAACATTATGAAACCAACTCAATGCACGCCTACTTATCGAGGGCTTTCCAATGGTACCAAAAGCGTGACAAGAGCCATCATGATTTGGAAGATGACACACAAAACAAATAAACAACTTTACTTCATAGATAAATTAGTTGTGAAGATCCCCAAAGTTCAATATTTTTTCTTTTGTGACGAGCGTCTTTGATTGACCCATCATAAAATAATTTAGTCAAATTTTGGAGAGTCTCAAAATAGATATGTTGTAGTCTTCTCATTCAGTCTACTTATATAAGTTGCACGAATAGAACTTGGGGCAAAGCACATGACACAAAGCTTATTATATAGGGTGGACGAATTGAACTTGGGGCAATCTTGAACAAAAGATGTCTTGAATGAAGTGGGGATCTTGATTAGGGGAAGTGGCCAAACTCATTTCATGAATTTGTTTGTGTAACAACGTGGAACATGAGATGTCTTTGCTCAAATGGCATCTTGCTTTAGTGAAGTCATCACAAAAAAAAAAGTTGAAACTATGGGAGGTTCCCCAAAATAGAAGATTCTAGGGAAAGATGGCGTGCATCTCCCTTTGGCCCAGGTATATAGGTGAGAAGGGGAGGACTTTGGGCAAAAACATATGGGATTAAAACGAGGTGTATTGAAAACACCCTTGGGGAACACATTGGGAACATATTGGGAACCTGATGGGAACTCATTGGGAACTTGAAAGGAACATGTTAGGAACAAAGGGAAAAAGAAAAAGAAAATCCTCCCCTTCCTCCCCTCCCTGCCTTTAAGTACTTTATTTTAATAGCTTGCCTGATGCACTCACCATCAATTAGATGACTCAAAATGGATTAAAAATGAGAAAGATATGTTTACAAAAAGTAAATGACTTCAATGTTTGGTTATAAATTGAAAATATAATTTAACATTTGGCATATTCACATTATTGGTGGGTCATTTGTGTTATTTTTTAATCTCAAAAAATATATATATAACTTAGCTAAATACACCTATAACTCTATAGTTCACTCAAAATACACACCCAAAAAAAAAAAAAAAAAGATTAAAATAAATATTAAAAAAATAATTTTATTATTTTTTTTTTTTTTTATTTTAATAAAAAAAAAACACAAAATACACAACAAAAAAAAAAAAAAAAAAAAAAATCTATAC
>Ga0116227_10003920_pt1 | contig 32684 bp, 16 predicted proteins | sample S1TSphgellanicum_FD_89693 | JGI IMG/M metagenome (GOLD analysis project Ga0116227, IMG submission 89693) | Host-associated microbial communities from peat moss isolated from Minnesota, USA - S1T2_Fb - Sphagnum magellanicum MG | ecosystem: Host-associated > Plants > Peat moss > Unclassified... | reverse complement strand
ACAAAACACCCCCAAATATAAAAAAACAAAAAAAATAATAATTTTTCAACAAAAAAAATCAAAAAAAAGGAAAAAAAAAAACCAAAAAAAAAAAAAAAAAAAAAAACTAAGAGTTATTTGCGAAAATTCTAGAGAATCGAACCCATTTCAAAATACAAGATAACTTTGAAACTTATTGTTGGACTTAGCATACTTAGAGCATCCCCAGGAGTGCTCCCCACAAAAATATTTTTCACATCCAAGTTTAGTTATTTACTTTTTTGCAACCCCACCCATAAAACTGAATCTGGGACAGCAAATAGGTGGGAGACTATTAATAGCAAACCACCTGGACGGACAGCCCAGAAACACTTAGCAGCAGTCAGATCATACGTCTTTTACCAGCCACCGCAAAGATTGCAATTCTGCTGATCCAAACCAGCATGTTTTGACTTTTCTTCATCCAATTTTACTCTGGACGATCAGGTACGGAGCACCGCTGGAGATGCTCTTAGAGATATTGTTGAAAATTTGAAATATTCAGATTGGGGCTATTAAAACCCTTTTTTTTTTAAAAAGGGGTGTTTCGGCAAGATTTGTCCAATATGAGTTGTAGATATGATAATAGAATGGTGGATCTGGGGTATCCAGGATATAACATATGTTGGTATGTACTAACCATCTACATGTAGCATGTAGATACCTACCTAGATGCTAATTCAACTACCAACAACAAGTAACAAATCAACCATATGCTTTGGGTTGATTCTGTACAAGGTGAAAAGTACAAAACCTGACCACAATAGGGTAAATACTAAATAGTAACAATGAGTTAAATGTGACATTAGGTTTGAAAACATTTGTAGTACAATGTCCAACATGGAAAAAATTTGGATTTTTTTTTATTGTATTCACACAATGCTTAATGTTGGAAGTATCTTTTTTATACAATAGTTTCAAAAAAAACACATGTGATGTAGTGGTTAGAATCTTCCTTTTAACCGAAAGGTTTAGAGTTTAAAAAAAAATTCAACAAAAGAAATGGATGAAAAAATTCATAGAATATTTAAATATATTTTAAAAGTTAGTTACTCTTAGGAAGTAATTTCCTTGGGGAAAAGTAAACTAAATGCTAGTCCCAAGCAAGTTCTCCATGCAATAAAAAAAAATTCCAAATGAAAAATATAACTTTTTCAAAAAGTAATGAATTTTCCTTGGGGAATGGCCAAGTTCCCCAGGGAAAAAAACACCTTCCCGGGGGAACAATGTACTTTCCCTGAGGAAAGGCCGAAATTCCCTAAAAAAACTTATGTTTTGAATCTTTTTGCAATCATAATCATCTCATATTTTTATATATGGTTTTACAACCTATCATTGGAAATGTTTCAAAGAGAGCTACAACTTTGTAGTTAGAAACACTTCATTCATAATTCATATGCAAAAGCTACAATCAAACAACATTTTGGACACATTTGTTCCTTAAGGAAACATATGTTTCAAATATTTTTGCAATCACGATCATCTCAACTTTTTTATATAGGCTTGCAACCTATCATTGGAAAGGTTTTGAGGAGAGTTACAAATTTGTAGTTGGAAACACTTCAATCAAAACTCATATGTAAAAGTTATGATCACACAAAGTTTCAAACACATTTGCTCCTTGGGACAACATGGTTATTTCCCCAAGACAATTTAAGCCTATTTCTCCTCAGGGGCCAACCATCTGCGCCGAGAACAATTCAAGGAGAACAACCTAAACCATATTCCCATGAGGAACAAATGTGTCTAAAACTTTGTGTGATCATAACTTTTGTATATGAATTCTGATTGAAGTGCTTCCAACTACAAATTTGTAGTTTTCCTCAAAAACTTTCCAATGATAGGTTGTAAGCTTATATAAAAATAAATATGAGATGATTGTGATTGCAAAAATATTTAAAACATATGTTTCCTGAGAGAACTTGGGTTTTTTTCTAGGAAAATTCATTGTTCTTTGAGGAATGATTTAAGCCCCTTTTTTTTTCCATGGGGAACAATCATGTCCTTGAGGAGGAATTTAAGTTGTCCCAAGGAATAACTCAAACCTTTTTTTCTTGGGGAATAATCATGTCCTTGAGGAGGAACTTAAGTTATTTTGAAAAACAACTTAAACATTTTTTCCCCGGGGAACAATCATGTCCCCAAGGAGAAGGAGCTTAACTTGCCCCAAGGAGCAACTTAAATAATTTTTTCCTTGAAGAAAAATCATGTCCTTAGGAAGAAGGAGTTATTTCTCCGTCAACAATATAAGTGCTCTTCAAAGCAACTTAAACATTGTTTTTTGGGAACATAATTATTCCTTGGGTGCAACTTAAACCCCTTTTATCTCAAGAATTTATTTTCATCCATTTTGTTCATGGATGAAAAAGAATGAAGAAAATTTTCAAACCCAAGACCTTTAAGCTATAAAAGGGATTTTAAACATTACATTAGTTTTTTTTCCTTCGAAAATAATGTAAGAAAAAAATTAACCATTAATCATTGTGCAGATATAATAAAAATTATCTCAATTTTTTTTCTTGTTGAGCACTGTATTATATTGTTTTATAATTGTGTCAAGCCCAATGCAACATTTTAAAAACAAATATTATTTAATGTTTGCCCTTTGTGGGGTATTATGTTGGGTTGTTAAGTAATAAGGTGCTTAATAATTTATTTATTTTGGTCAATTATGTTTAGCATTAATAATTATTATTATTACAATTTGGCATTATATTAAATAATGAAGTTATTGTGCTTGAGAGTGTCATTTAGATTTTTGACATGGCAATCACACAATTTTTGAAATTTTTGGACAATTCCCAAAAACATGAATTAATGTCTAACCAACCATGGTATTTGGCTACTCACCACTATATGACACATATGTCATCTTCTAAAAAGAGTGTTGTTGCATGTCCATGCCATTAAAAGTCCATTGCTCCAAGGTTATTATTGTTGTTCCATGTCTTTCATTTTAAAACATTTCTAAAAAAAATTCATAAAAAAGGTTGTATCAAACATTTCCATAATCAGAATTATTTCATACAAAGGAATGTGTATGTGATGAATTGAAAATATTTGCAAGTTATACTAAAATGAAACATCAAGTACAAAGCTAACAAATGCTAGATACCTTACTACTATGATAGCTTTGACACTATTCTATTGTTTTCAAAAATGTTGAAATTTTCAAATAAAGTTTCTTTGAAGGAAAATCTAAATATTCAAAAATTTATTCTTTGAAATGAAAATTTTCAAATTAATTAGTTATTTGATAAACATGTGTTGAAACTACCAAAGCACTTATAAAGGTTCATTAGTGTGGGATCTAATAGGGAGGATCCCAAATAAGTGAAATTAAAATTTCTTTATTAGTTAAAGGGACAAATTAATCTTGGGGGGATATCATATTTTTGACATTTGTTAGATCCCGTTTTCACAAAATAGATTGCAAAAGGTTCTGGGTGTCCTTTTTTAATTTTTAAAAAAACTTATACATTAGGTTGGGGTATCAATATTTTATTTTTAAAAAATTAACAAGTTCTCATACATTTGAGAACAATCGGTTATCATTTGGAAGTTTTCACCAACTAATTTTTTTAATTAATTAATTAATTAAAACAAAAATTTAAAATTTAAAATTTATTTATTTATTTATTTAAAATAATTCATAATTATCCATAAAATAAAGATAACTTAGCACTCGAACCTTAAGTTTGGTCATACATGGGTGAGATTCAAAAACAAACTTGTACAAAAAATACATTAACATCAAAGGAGGGTTGAAACTCATGAAACAAAATTTCATCTCTTTTTTAGCACATCCACTATTGCTACATATCTTTTCACCACTCCTAGTATGGCAAACTTTTCCTTGGGTGGTACCATTAGAAACCACCTTACGAAAATCATACAAAAGTTGGACCCAGGTTAAAAAATAAAATTCCATCTACTTATATGTTGGTAGATTTGATTATACTATGTGGGCTATGTGTTCCCCACCTATGCACACATTCATGGAATAATGAACACCCAAAAACGTATAATATGCATTAACATTTTGATTCCTAAACCATTCCTAATTCATTCTTGACCCAATTTTTAAATTTTTTTCTTTTTAAGTGTCCTTACACTTACACATTAGATTTTTTTCTTATTTATTTAGTACATGCACAAAGGAATGATCCAAACTAGTCATTAAAACAACAAATGGTGAAAATAGTTATCATTTGTGTTCTTGACATGAATAGCTTTTTGGGGCTTCACAATCTTGATTTCAAAAATTCATACATAAATCAAAATTGATTCAATCAATTGTCTATAAAAGACATCAAATAGGTTAGCATTTGAAATATTTTCAAAATAACATCCAAGAAAAATTCCCAAAAAAATTGTTTTTGTGTTCTTAATTAAAAAAAAACCTTTATGTGACATTCTTAGAACTTTTTCTTTATGCATTCACTTTTCATATCAAACACACATTTTTTTATAAATTTAATTAGAGTTTTGAATTCTACATAAGTTGGATAACCTAATATTTGGAATAAAAAGTTTTTTTTATGCGAGTCCTATATTGTCTTGAAATTGGATGGGTCACGGAAATTTGGGGTGTGACATTCCTAATGGTATCACACAAGGAGAAATGTGCCTAGTGATACAACTACAATAATTAGTTCAAACATGGTGCATTAATCTTTGAACTTTGTGCATTAAATGCACAACCTTGTTTAATGGTTGTGCATTAAACCTTATACATTATACCTTGAGAACCTAACCTAGGTAAAGGGTTTTACCTCACTTGGGTCCTAATATTTAAATATTCTTTTGAATCTAGTTCTTAATCACCCAATTTTCATACAAGTGAAAATTGGTGATCAAGGTTTTAATTAAGGTATCATTAAAAGTGATAGCTTAATGGTTTCAAATAAAAATAACTAGGTGATATTCAAAAATAGTTTTGATACCCACCCAACACTGGAAAGAACTCCAAACACAAGAACAACAATAGGGGTTAGACATGATGAAACTTTGCCAACCATATTAAATTAAACAAAACACCCAATAAAGAGTAAAAAAAGGAACCAAATGGAAAGACCCACATCCAAGAAGATAAATGAACCACCCATAAAAGCAAACCACAAGGGGAACATCAAGTTCCCAAACCCCCTCTAATCGCAAAAAACATATCAAATAAGGAAAGGAGAAAACTACCTAAAAGGATGTTTAATCTAGACAAACCCTCACCTACAATAACAACACGTTTCAAAATAAAAACCATATGTGCATGCAATAATGTCATTAACACCCTCTACCTATAAAATGCACATAAAATTGAAAAAAAAAACCTTTTAATGCCCTTCACTCCCCATGCCATGTTGGCACATTGATGAAAGAACCTTTCCATATGTTAGTGTAGACATCCAAAAACCTTTATAGTTAGAAAAAAAAACATGTCCACCATGAATTAATTGTGATAAAGATTGTCCTTCACCTAAACCATAATTATTGTAGTAACCCCACGAGAAAAAATAGATTACAAAACCAAATCAATTTGAATGGGGTCAACGATGACATCTACCAATGTGTAAACATCGTTGACTGATGACACAATGTTGACTTGACAATGTGAAAAATACAAGGCGAAAGGTGGAAGGGCATGGGTCTACACTTGCAAAACATGAAATTTTACATCACTTGTAATGGTCACAAAAGCATCTCACACAACATCATGTAAGGCCATCCTTTCCCCACCATGAGTGTAGCAAAGAAAGTGGATCCCCATAGGATCCAAAGGCTAACTACAAATACAATATGACACCCCAATGATTAAAGGATGGGAAAGACCCAACCCAATGTGCAATGTGGTGAAGAAAACATCTGAAGTACTAAGCGAAAAAAAGAATGAATGGGCAAGCTAACAACCAAGCACTTGCACATGACCTCACACACAACCTCAAACATGTTTGTTGTGAATCAAAAGGAAAATAAAAAAGGATGTTAATTAAAAAGTGGTCATGTAATTTCTTTGAAATACTTTCCTAAATGCAATTTGCGCTTCTCTTCTCTTTGCCAACTATTCAAAAATGGGGCACACATGTTGCAACTTTGAGGGGAAGAAGATGTCGTGTTAATCTCGAATGCACTTAGAAAGGGAGTGGCCTTGAGCTATTCGCACCTATCACCTCCAACAATAACAAAAATTTGACCAAAACTTGGAAGTTATGATAGGGGCAACTAAGGCCCAATTCCTTAGGTAAGTAGTTGAAGCAATGACCTTTAAGGAAATCAACCATACATCCCCATTCAAAAATGGGGAAAACCACTTGTCGACAAACTAAAAGGGCCTTGGGGCACTCTAATGAGTCAGACCCAAAAATCTATTAAAAAATCCCATCAAAGTCAAGTAAAAAACAATGAACTAACTCCAAAAACTTGGAAGGGGGCGGATCAACAAAGCAAAAAAGAAGGCCTTTGTGCAAAACATCAAGAAAGGTTACCAAAAACCATTTGAACATCCTTTAATTTCGAAAGCATGTCTACATGCCAAACATCTTCACCTAAAGCTTCTTGTAAAAAAATGAAGTGAAAAAGGTAAAACCAAAGGGGACACCAAGGATCTTGATGTCATCAACACAACAACACATCAAGTTAATAAAACGACTATTATCTTTTTTGACTACAATTCTAACTACAATTTCATATTAATGACTATGTAGTTATAAAAGACATTATGGTGCCTATCGTTTTATGATTGTAGTCGATATTACGACTTGATGGTTTTAACACAAATATCAATTTTTCAAATTTTTATTTTTATTATATTTTTAATCATCCAAAATTAGATAATAACAAATTTCCATTCATTCTTGTAACTTTTGATGAATAATAACAATTTATGGTCGTGTGATGTTAATGTGGCATGCCACATGGCAACGAAGTTGATTAGTAGTTGTAACACTTCATGATTTGTGACATTAACTTCACATCTTATTCGTGTTTTTGATTTGATGAATTAATCTTATTTATTAACTAGTTGAAAATATTGTTGTCCCTTGCGATTAATAACGACTTAATCTTCCATGCGATGATGGCATGCCATGCCATTTGGCAACAAGGTGTCACAAATTTTCATGGCAATCCATGATTTTTTGTGACATCGTAAGTTTTTGTGTGTCTTGAATTTATGGCACCAATATTTGTCATGGCATGCCATTTTTTTTGTTTGCCATGAAGTTTTTGAAGTCATGAATTCACATTCATGTGTATGTGTACTAAACAATCTATTTTTAATTATAATTATGACTACAATATTAATAGTCATTTTGAAAAAGGTGACACATAACTCCTTTACTTTTTAACTATTTAACATGCTAGCTTAGGTTAACATACCTATTAAGTTAACCTATATATGTAAGCTTACTTAATAAAAACCTACTTTGTAATATAAACTACCTTGTAAGTTACTTAATTAGACATAATAAATTTATTACATCTAGTATGTTTAAATATACCTATTTCATAGGTTACCCTACTAATAGGTTAACTTAGGTAGGCTTGCTTAGGTTCCTAGCTTTAGGTTTTTTACCAAGTCAATCTAGGTAGCTTCGTTACAAATTTGTAACCACCTCAAGTTTGTGCAACTAAATGCGATTATGATGCGACTAAATACAACTCAATGCGATGTAATTATCCTATGCTTTTTTTTTAGCCTAAGAATGCCTAGGTTAGCCTAAGCTAGGTTAGTTAGTAGTATAAGTTGATAAATTAGTTCATCTTAAGTCAACTTAAAAAGGTTTAGGTCTAGGCTAAGTTGATAGGTAGTAGGTAGGTTGACCTAGGTCAACCTAAGGTGGCCAAGGTTAATTTAAAGCTAAATATTTTGAGCTTTATAACTTTTTGTTAAATATAATTAGTATAAAAAAATGTGGTAGTACAATGGATGAAGACTCGAACCCCAAAGTGAAGGTGAAAGATTGAAACCCTCACTTTTACAACCTATGATACTGGCCACTTAACTTAAGTTAAGTAACCTAATTTAGGTTTCTTAGGTTAAAAATCCAACATTTGTTTTCAATCTAAGCCACCTAGCCTAGATTAGGTAGCCTAGGTTGCCTAACATAAGTAACTAGCTTATCTAAGTTAAATTAGGTTGACTTTTGGTTACGCAAGCTAAGCTAGGTTGACTTTTTGCTATGTTATCTACATGGGCTAAACTAAGTTGAATTTTGGTCATGTGCAATGACTTATAATGTGTTTATAAATTTTTGACACATGTCATCCATTCATCAAGGCGTCTTTTGTAACATTTAGTCGAATAAAACGATTAAGTTGAAATGACATGCACTTTACACATCATACCAAGGTCATAAATGACATGGAATTTCAATATTAAACCAAAATATATAAAATCCTAGTCAATAAGATGATTAGGCTTTGTGACTAAATGTCTTTTGTGATTAAATGAGTGAAACAACATGAGTTTAACAACTCATGAATGATTAGTTGCATATGTTCTTGATTAAGACATAGTTGCAAAACCCAATCACAAACCCAATATGTGTTGTTGTGCATGGAGGCAACAAAATTCGATAGGGGGGATGAACCCAAGAAATAAGTTGGACATAAACTAAGTTAAACATTTATGAGGTTGAACTAACAACCCCATAAAAGTTAATTAAAAAGCAAAATGATAAGGCGAAAGAAACGATATGGGTGGGGTTAAAAATATGGGTGTCATGGCTAGGTGAGGGAAAAAACACGAAAGGAAAATCCTTAAAGAATAACACAAAATGCCAAAATGAACTAACACAAAAAATGACCCTACAAGTTTATTGCCATTACATGTGTCCACTAAAGATAAAATGACAAGCAAAGCCCGTGAAAAAGAATGATGATTGAAGAACAAAAGGATTTGAAAACAATAAAAAAAAACGAACAAAAGAAAAAAGTTAAAACAACTAGCCTCCTATTACCCAAAGTTCTTAGATGATGGCCTTATGTGAGATGGTGTTGAAAGTGTTTGTAATGTCTACCTAAAGCACCACCCAATCAAGATGGGCATCCAAAGTGGCTTGAATACCGTGGACCAAAATCTCACAACCTCTTCTAACTACCACCTCAAAATAATATGGTGATATAAGTGAGAAGCAAACGCATCACAAAACTATAGGCATAAAGCCCTATTCACTAGCCAATATAATGCTTATTCCATTACAATTGGACAATTGCCACCATAAAGCTTAATAAAATCCAAAAGCCAATTAACCCCAAGAAACATTATCGATGATAAAAAAAAGCTACCAATTTTGGTTTTTTGAAAAAAATAAGAATCAAATTTCTTTTGGTCTTGGTTATTTCAAAAGCTTTTAAAATTTAGTAGTTTTCATGGGAAAAAATGGTGAACAATTGATGGTTTTCTTGCTAGTTATATAATTTATTTGATTTTTGAAATTTTTGGCTATATACCAAATTTGGGTCTTTGATTTTTTTTAGGATCATGGTTATGAACTTTAAAAATCATCTAGTAACCTGTGGGGGGGTGGTTGTTCATATTTCTAATAAGCACCCAACATTGCGTTTTTAAAATATGAGGGCAATTTTTTATTTTTATGAAAAACAAATAAATTAGATGGGTTCTAATTGAATCTAAAAAATAAGTTAAAATTATTTTTGTCCCAATTCTAGTTTTGTTTTAATTAACCCAGACAAAACTAGTGGTCAACTATTTAGTTAACCCTCAGTTATGGTCTTTTTTTTGAGCCCATATATCTTTGTTCTAGTGTCACACAAAAAATAGACTATAAACTTGGTTCCAGGTCCAATTCTTTTGTAAAATCAAATTCAGTTCCAAGGTTTGGTTTTTTAATTTATAAATTGGTTCTAATTTTAAAATTGCACCCAATTTCAATTCAATTCTCATTAACCAAAACTGAAATTGACAAGAAATTCACCCAACATTGGTTTATTTAGGTCATTGAAAGACATTTAAGGTTTGATGACGACAACAATGACAATCTCAAGGGTTTTTTTTGGGGGGTCCTTCTACCTAAATTTATACTATTGCATAAGTGAAATTTCATTACACAATTATTTTATTACAATAAAAGACATTACATTGAGATTTTTGAAATAATTTTTGAACCAATGTGATGACCTATTTAAATTATTTAGATTAAATTATTGAAATAAATTTCATTGTGAAATTACATAACTACATAATTATGTTATAATGTGAAAAACTCAAATACATGTGTGTTCACATTTTTTACAATGACATTATTTGTCATTATGTGAGGTGGTGATTGGATGGTTAAGGCCTTGAATGTGAGGGTTCAATTCTCTCTTTCAACATTTTATGATAATGACCTACGTGATTGAAAAATTTTATGATGATGTGGCAAGAAATATCATAATAAATAAATACACATACACGAATCACAAGTCTAGCAATTTATCAAAAATCTATCAACAATTAGCCAAAAAATAATAGATGGGCATCATAGTCATGGATCCATCATAACGACATTTTTGATAAGATAAAAAATTTCAAATTGTGGGTCCAACACACTAAGATGACCATAGACAATTTGAATTTTTATTTTATTATTAGATAATCAAATGATTAAAAAATTCCCCAAAAAAGAGTTTCACCACATCAATTAAGATTTCAACCATCTTCATCATTATAAACTCAATCATTTCAATAAACAAGTGAAGGCATGTTAATAAGATCGTTTTTAAATTTTTTATTCATTTGATATTCACATGCTCACATGATATATTATGAATGTAGTTATATAAATAAATCTAAAAATTTCAACTCCAAATTAAATTATTGCTTAAAAATATTAAACATGGGTCACAATTGTTTTTGTACATATTAGCATCTTTAACCCAAACACATGGACTCAATCCAATTTTTGGCATAAAAGATTGTTCTATTTGGACTAAAAGCCAAAATTGTCCAATATCCATTATGACTAAACTTTTAGTTTAAAAACTAATTTAAAAACTATAATATGTGGAAACAGTAGGTCCAATAGATCTAGGAGTATGGTATGTAGATAGTTTTCTAATCAAACATGTCAAGCATTCCATTGAAGCTAAAGTAGAATAAAATGTAACCATTGGAAAATAGTTTTCTTTCGGGACTTGATAAACAAAATACTTAGGTGAAAAATGACAAATCTATCTTCTGAAGATAACAAACTTGCACAAATGTAATTGGTAGTAGGTATCCTATTCAATAGATATTATAAGGTAAAAGTGGAATAATAAGAACTAGGGAAATTTCTTGAGTTGAGTGTGATTAGTTTTAATAGACCAATATGGTAGCATGGGATTGATTGAAAGGTTTTAAGACAATGTTGAACAATGATGCATAGACAATGCTTTTACATTGTTTCACAACATTGAAAAACATTAATTATGATTTTAAAACATGTTTAAAAATATTTTATATTCATTTGATTATTTTCAAACTTATCTAGATGTTAAAAAATATATTTAAAAGGGCATATATCATAAATATAACACACATTTTCAAGATTAATTTGATATATTAAGCTTTCAACTATGTTAGATAAATATTGGTGAAATAAATTTGGCTCCTCTTATAACACTTTGACCTTATAATGCAAAATATCACATTGTGTTCTAAATTATTACTAAGAAAATGCTAAAGGACTCAAGTAATAAAAACTATTGATTTTGGAATCAAGTAATGGCAACTATATTAAACAACAAATACAAAGAAAGATGATTTACAATAGGTAGTTCGTTTACCTAAAGAAACTCTACTACAACCTTATTAGAATTTAAAAACTATTTCCATCAAGATACATCAAAACAAAGCTATATAATACTATTGCGGTCCATTATTGGATTTGAAAATAAAAAATAGAAAACTATTAAATAGTAGACTCAAAGAAAAATGATTTACCATAAATAAATAACCTCATTATGAACATATTGCAACAAATCACTTAAGAAACAAAACTACAACAATTGAATTATGCCTCCCATAAATGACTTATTATGATATCTACACAATAACTATAATAGTTACTAATTCCTATAGTGTTTCACTATACTAAAACACAACTAGTGGAGTAACTCCAAATGTTTAATACACAACCATGGCCATCTAGTACATATTCCAATAGTGAGTATAGACACCAAAAGAAATTTTTGCCCATTATTCAATAACATTAAAAATACACACAATTCCACATTATTATAATATTGTGGCACACCTGAATACCACGCTTCCTATTTACATGCATGTCCTTTTGACACTTTACTTTACACACCTTGGCATACCTATGACTAGTAATCAACTCTTCTTTTGCCAAATATTTATTTATTTAAAAAAATGAAGCTCAACATTTTAAAAATTAAATTTCTAAAATTTCAATATTTGAGAAATAAGTATGGAATAATACAATTTGAATTTTCAATTCCAACAAATATTAGTAAAGTTTTTTTTTTCCCAACAAGACTTTTGGAAAATTATATTGTGTCGAACATCAATCATAGGTATAATAGTTGTCTTCAAACTTCACACTCAATCTCTACTTTAAAAAGCCACACATGTATAATCCCATAACATTTGGGCATTGATTGTGTCACAATTCAAAACACAAGACACCTACTCTAATTCCTTTTCTAATCTCACAATGTTTCCTATTCCAAGCTTACATCAACAAAAAGTCACACACCAATACACAAACCCATGCTACTTATTTAGTCACCAAAATAGTCAACCATTACCTAGTTAAACATTTGGTAACTATCATAAGTCTCCTCCCTTAAATGTCTTTCTAGATCCCATTTTAATGGTTAAACTCCACCACCTAATTATGACCTAACTTTTCTTTTATATGATTCCCTAAAGTAATGGAGGTAGTGGCTTTCCTAATCACTCATACCTATTATTGGTAATTCCAAATTACTAAATTGACACACTATAAAATAAAAACTAGGCTTTTGTGATTAAATTTTTTTCCTTTAACAATTGTCACATAATACAATAAGCCAATAATGGAATTTGAGTTTGACATAAACAATTCCATATAAAGAAGAAAAGCACAAAATCTTAAGCAAAGTGTATAGTAAACAAATGACAACAAAGATCTCTATTACAAGTTAGATATTTGAACCCGAGGCAAAAGAATCAAAACAATAGGTCCATCCTTTTGAGGTTGTTATCATCTTGTGAAGTTAGTATTGTTTGTTTTTAAAACTTTTTTTTGGATGATATGTGGTGTTTTTTTGGGGGCACATCACTAGTTAATGTATTGGACATGCCAACAATCCCATAGGTTTGGCCCATTTCACAACGTGCAAAATTATTCTAAGAAAAGGTGAACAACCTAACAAAGGATGGTCTTCACCTTGTTCCGAGGAACAACAATTCAAATCCAATGACGACAGTTGAAAAACAATCTACAAGCCAACCATGTTCCAATAATATTCAATATTAATTTTTCTAGTAATGCAACATCCCACAAAGTGATGTGGACTTCATATTTGTCATTGTGAACCTAACACAAGACATTTCATTTGTTTTCAAGTATTTGACATCAAGTAATGGCACATGTAATATGTGTTGTTACATTACACAAACCATGACTTTTTGTGTGAAAAAAACCACCTTTTCTTTTAGTGTGAGTCCACCATGTACATAATCTAAGATTCAATAAATTGCATCGAATTCAATGAATGAATCATTAACATAAGTTGTAATATATTTAGTGTGGTAATCAAATATCACTTTCAATGCATATGTGTGAATAATGAAGCATCTAACTTTGTTAGGGTTAATAGGTGGATCCCATGCAAACATCTTTATTGTATCTACCATGTCCTATTGCATATTAATGACTTTGAAATGCATCAACCAAGACTCAACTACAATGAGGTGTTGAAAATGTTAAAGAGCGATTGTAATGTAAGAACAATGTAATTGATAATGTTCAAGAAAGTTGGCAACTCCTTATAGTTGTTTTGTTTTGTGAAATTGAGGTTCAATTTGGATATAATCTAGATACTTTCATTTTGTTTGGTTTTTCTTTGTACAAGCTTTTGCACCCTATCAAACGAGAGGTTAATGACAATTACAAAGATTATAGGTTAAGTTTAGGGTTTTTTTGTTTTCTTCTTTTTTGCTTTGAAGTAACATTTGGTTTATATATATATATATATATATATATATGAACAAATATTAAAATTGCATTTTATTTGATAATGTGGTATGGTGTAACCAAAAAACAAAAACCTCCCCAATGAAACCATGTGATAATTACATGGTTGCCACATGGCTAAATGTTGACATGGCATGTTTGGTCTTAATGCACCACACGCATAGATGTGTGTACCCTAAACTGCAAACCCTTTTTGGTGTGCATTTTTATCATTTCGCAATTTTTGAACCCATTGAACAAAAATACTTGAATTTAGAATGATATTTTTGAAAATTAATTAAACAAAAAATCATAAAATAAGCTCACTTTGATTGGAATAATATTGAGATGGGTAACTTTATAAAAGGTTTAATATACTTGGAGCAATAGTGCATGCCTCATTGATCCATTTATTAAGGAAGGTAGTTTGTTTTGTCACATAAGAATCTCCCAAACAACATAGTTGGAAAGCCCTGAATCAGTAGGGTTTCCTAAATTTTTGACCTAAAAAGGTGCAGTATGAGGCAGATCTATTAATTTTTGAGAATTTTTTGTCATTGAAAATTCTATAGAATTTCTTAAAAATCAATTCTAATGGAAATTGAATTTGAAAATTAGGCTAAAGACGGTGTACCATTTGCCTCTCAAATTGATTGAATATTACAATATGTGCTCAGCAGCATAGGCTCCCCACACTAGTTTCTGTGAAAATGATATCATTTCAAAATAAGGCATTTTGAACAATGATAAATCTAATTACATTAATAGGAAACAAAGGTGACAGTAACAAAAAAGAAAATATCTCTTTAAAAAAAAGATGTTTGAAAAAAAAAATCAGAAAAAAATTATTTATAAATACAGTACATATTTATCAATTGTCAAAATTCAACATACTCATTGGTAACTAAGGATAGATATTAACATTCATCCCGTTTATAATTTTAGGTATCAGAATAGTACCTACGAAGGAAGGAGGTACCCACTAAATACAAAGAGTGACCTCCCCAAGGTTAGGACAAATACATAGTATACAAAAACAATAGACCACATTGTGTAAAGAATAAACCACATTCTAATCTGATGGGATTAGTAAACAATAAGGTTTACACTATGGAAGGTTTACACTATGTATAAAACAATAGACCATCATAGTGCCAACAATAGATCACATTCTAATCTGATGGGTTTGGTTTTTGCCTAACCATGATGAAGCCTGTGGAGCACATATAGAGATGTTGATGACATAAAGATGGAAATAGCATACCCAAGCAGATCCACAGTGCTTGTGATGACCACGACCTTGCTCTTCTCGTACATTTTCACCAGCAGAATCATGACTATCACATGCCCCAGCTTTGTCTTCAGCTCATCTAATGATCCAATTCGCATCCATTTTGGTCTCCTCTGCAACACAAACACAGTCATACCAAGCACCTGAAGCACCTCTTTGTACTTCATCTCCACCTTTTCTTGGTTAAGCATTGAGTTTGTATCCAGCACATAAGGAAATATATCAGTATAATACCATTATGGTGCTGACAAATCCACCAACTCATTTGATAATCACATAGATAGAGGAGGGTGCAGAGGATCTTCAATGCAAGGATGGGTGGGGGAGAAACTAGCATTCTTGAAAAGACAGCCTTGGAAACTCTTACTGGTTGCTTTGAAAATTCCCATTCCATAAGGTTGAGCATTCCTCTCAAAAAAAACTGTTTGTCCATGTTTGCTTTTGCTGTTTGCTTTGTTATAATGTTGGAATTCCCACCATTCTTCCCACAATTATGGTGCAAACTCTTCTTAACTTTTCTTTTTGCAATTTCATGCAATTATAACAGAAACTGTTTCTCAAATTGTTCACTAAAGAGAATCCGGGGATACCTTAAGAAGAAACAACCCAAAGAGGGATGTATTCTGAAGGGCGCGGTCATCACAAGCTGCAGTATCAGTTGCCACATTGCTGATGAAAAGACCGTAGACTCCCATTCCAAAGATCAACAACACAGTGCCAAACAAGTAAACATCTGTCAACACCCTCCTCCCCAACCCAATTCATCATACGCCTGCTCAGTCATGCTTGCAGCTTATTTTGATACAAAGATAACATGGACAAATTTTGATCTCCAATTAAGCAAGAAGATCTGGTGCATATAGACTGACAGCATAAGGAATTTCAAAAGGTTTTTTTTTCTTTCGTTTGTCTTCTTGGGTTTGCCAGAATTAAAGAAGTTCTGGATGCTGAAGCAATAATGCAGCCATTGTGGGGGTGCTTCAAGGGTATTCCTGAAAATCATGCTCACCAACAGCCTCCACAAGTTTGAAGATGATCTGTGTAAGAAGATCTGGTGCACATAGACTGACAGCAGAATGGAATTTCAAAAGGGGTTTCTTTTTGGTTTGCAAGAAGCGGAGAAGTTCTGGAAAAAAACAGAAAAACACAAATATGGGAATTGTGTTGGTGTGCTTCAAGGGTGAATTCTAAAATTCTCACCAACGGCTTCCACAAGTTTGAGGAGAATCTGTCCCGTGGCAAATCGATGCACATTGAAAGACTCAAAGACATATCCACAACCCTGTTTCACATGCCCACCAAAGCGATGATTGAAACAAATCCATCACTAGGGCACACCACAAGAATGTCACAGCAGCAAACAGAACAACTCCATCTAGAATCACCCAGACAGAAATTCATTTCACAAATTCATCACTACTGCGATGGATGGAGCAGAATACCACTTACTTTAAGAAAGCACAGTAAAGATCCTGCCAACGAGCCTCCAATTGCAAGGAGTGTTAGAAACCTGAAATTGAATATGGCCTGCCACAACCCCCACAGTTTCTTTTTTTAGCTTGCTCAGTCCAAGGACATATCATGTGTGTATACATACTGCAGTTTCATGGCTCCTCTCTCTCTGCTTGCATTTTTACTCCGTGGGGACAGGACAGCAGGGGGCTTAGAGCAGGGTTTAGGGTTTAGGTAGACATACCCGCTCGATTCCGTCCTCTGCTCTGGCGTTCCAGAGTTCTCTACTAGAGGGTGATGCACCAGCCTCCACAGCAGCAGATGCAGTCTCCAGCATGGGACCTCCTCCTCCTCCTCCTCCTTCTCCACTTTCTTGGTCTCGCAGCAGCAGTGGACCATTCACCTCAGAATCAGATATCCAGCCATCCCCAGCTACTCCTCCTCTTCCTCCTGCCTCTGCCTCCTCCATTGCAGAGCTTCTCGGTTCGTTTACTGCACAACAAGTGAGTAGTCCAAACTGGCGTTGCAATCTACCCTTCTCTTGTAGTCTACGATGCGGGTTCATACGGCATTGGAGCTGGGTAGAAGGCAATGGGACTGCGGAAGAAGCATGCTGTTGTGCAAGGGAGCGGGAGCCAACGAGGTTCAAGTTCAACCCAAGTCGAAACAAGGACTGTGGTAGTGGTGGTGATGGTGGTGGTGGTGCAGGTGGGAAAGAAGCAAGCCCCCCATGTATCATACTCCTCGCTGTGAGGCCACTCCACATCATGCTGAGCTCAGAAACCCAACACCGCAAATTCTTCTACAAATGTGAGTGATTGATTCCTTCCTATGCTCTCAAACCTACACAACCCAAAAGGCAACAACACAGACAAAAACAAAATTGCATTACAGAAAAAAAAAAAAAGCTTCACACAACTGATTCTGGAGCTTTCTGCACAGACCAGGAGAAGAAGAAGAAGAAGACGAAGAAGGGCAAAAGCATCAAGGATACCAATAACACAAAGAGGAAACATGCTACTACTGATAATCCAGAAAATAATTTAGCCAAATTTGGCTACATACTTGATATGAAAATAGAATAAAAAAACAGAATCCTTTTATATTCTTGGCTACCTACTGGAATTATCATAATAATCTGGCAATTTGGATTTTTTTTGCTTCTTAAAAATCTGTTGAATTCTGGTCCTTTTTCCATGAAAAATCCATTGTATAAGTTGAAATCGTCTTTTTCAGGTTGAAATTTGGTGAAAACTTTGGCTATAAAAGCACCGCCGATATAGAATAGGTGTAGGGTTCAAACCCTAGGGTGGGGGCATTCTCAAATTAAGGGGCCTAGGAAGAGGGGATACTTGGTAGCCAAGTCCATTGCATTTTGGGAATGTCACCATCCTTGGGGTTCATACTAGTGTTATCCGGTTATCACACTTTAGGCCTATCTTGTAGATACCAATAAAATATATCTCTTTTTTTTTTAAAGAAGAAGGATATGTATTTCAAAAAAATCTGAAATCTATTACGCCATCCGGTTACACATTATTTTATTATTATTATTTAATTTGGTTATAAATATGTTGGTTTTCAATTTTCAAAAAATGATGGATATGCTCAAAGGTTATGCATATCAATTTTCTAATTTTATTGCCTTCAAAAAAATTGCAACAAAGAACCTAGAACCAAACAAAAACTTGTTGGAGAATTGAACCCTAGTTCTATGAAGAGAACTACCCAATTGCAACACAAGTTCCTTGACCTAACCACACCCCACACAAACCCACCCCAGCCCACAAAGTTAGTCACCATCAACTTGTAATTCTTCAAATAAATCATGCTCTTTAATCAAATTGTAGTTATCATCTTCTTGAAGTTTTTTTTGTTTTCAAATATTGTTTCAAGTTTAAATTTGGCTTGCAATTAGCGCATGGATCATCAAGCCAATTCTTCACAATAGTAACAATTCAGTCCACTTTGTCCATTTGCAAGCAAAATGCCTTAAAGTTGTCAACACCCTAGCAAGGTTAAAAACTCATTCAATTTCTATTTGTGAACTTGGGATTCCAAGAATTTGTTTTGCAAGAAAAACCACATTCAAAAATTAACCTTCATGCATACACCACCAAGTTAGTGGATCTCCACATGCAAAAGAGGAATTAGACTTCCTCCTAAACAAAAACAACTTTCTAGTAACTAATGTTCGAAAAGATTCCTCAATTGAAGCCCCCACTCCAAACATATTTTTTTCAAGCTTCAATCTTACATCATCAATTGTTGTAACATATGCAATGATATTGAGGTTTAGTCGTTCAAAACACATGATCAAAAGAGGAATCACAACCTTGCAAGCATCATATTTAAATCCCAATCAAATTACATTCCCATGTCCCACCACACATTTCACAATTTGCAAAGCATTGAAGCTTGGATCCAACATGATAACCATCATGTTGTGAACTTATTGCGTATCAAAAGACTTCAAGAAATCTAAGAAAGGTTTGATCACCTTTATAACTTCAAGTCGCATATTTCTATGTAAAAGTAAGATTTTAACCTCAAAAAGATCAAAAACTTCAGACAGGTTAAAAAGTTACAACAACTTAACTTCCATGTTCGTAATCAATATGATAATTGTTGTCAAGGTGTTTACAATAACCAATGGCCACCGAATTGATTCAACACACATGCTAAAACAATTGGATTCAAAGCAAATGTGATTTTTTCAACAATAGCCCACATGTCACAACCCTAGCCTTGGGCTCGCGTCCAAGGCAAGGGCTTGCAAAACTGCGGGCCAAGAGTGAGCCCGGAAATCACATTTCATACTCCTGGGAATGCAAGAGAGTGTGAGGGAATGAACCCCCACACTCCCAAATGAGCTCCCACTTTGGGAGTTGGAATCCCAATGGACTCTCGAATTTTCAGAGGGCGATCGTAGGGGTCAAAATTCATTGGATTGAGAATTTCCTTATATCATTGGAAATCTCTTGGAATTTAGATGTCTGAAATGAGCTCGCATGACCCATCTGAGTATTTAAAACACCAGTTATGGCCAAAAGAAGGGTCGGGAGTCAAATTGCCAATTCGATTCCCAACCATTAAAAGTTGGGAATTGCCATAATTTCCTTACGTGCAGGTGGCGTGCCATGTACTGTTGGAAAACTTTCAATAAGGGCTAACAAATTTGCTTTAAAACTCACCTTAATCGAAGGTCTACACATAAAATTATGCACCTCCAAAGTTGCAAAATTCTTAATTTTGAAAATTTCGAGACTCCCACTTGGGAGTCCCAAAACAAAATGACATTTGGGTGCTGGCCCCGTGGCCAAGCACAAAGAATACTATAAAGGGGGAAGGTGGTAGCTTCCCCCAAGTCTGGGTCATGGTGAATCTTATGAGTCCGTGTTTGCCCGTGGCTCGTCCGTGCACCAAAAGTGTTCCAACTATGCACTAACTAACTTGTTGTTTGGTTTGTGTAGGTCTATGTGAGTAATTGAATTGCTTGTCATTTTTCGTAGTCCCATCTTAGAACTTCAGCACACCCTTTTACCCCAGAAGTGTTACAAACCAGAGAGTGCGCCCCAACTCTTTCACTTTGGACTCGCAGTTGAGTCCATCAAGGAACTTGGGGGTGTGTCACCACACTTGTGATTTATATATTCATTATTGTAAAGCCACATATTTTTGCCTACCAGAACAAAAAATAATGGCATTTTAAAATTCAAAAGTCTTTTCAAACATAATGACCTTGTTAACGAATTTGGTTTTCATAAGAGTTTTTAATTTTTGGTGTCACATCGTACTTTCAACACAAGCCCATTCCCATTCCTACCTCCCTTTCCCAAACTTTTTAGTTAAAATAAATTTTTTTATAAACTAGTCTAAACATCTTTCACATTCACATGTTCAAATCCAACAAAAAATTTGTCATCATTTGTAGCATACTAATAGGCATTAGACATCACATGCCCAAAACATGTGCTCACATAAACCCTAAAAATCTTCAAGGTTCATAATCAATGATAGAATGTAAAGTTGCTACCATAACTACCAAATTAGTGCCTTCATCTTTTACAAAGGTAATCGTCTAATTAATAAACCAAACTTCTCCAACAAATATTGGAGTTTACATTGGCCATGTATTGCCCAATCATTTCATTCATTTCAAACAATCCCACATTGATATGCATGGGACCCAAATGTCATTCCCAAAATTGATAACCAAAAGAAAGTATCCACATTGCCATTAAACATGCACAAATCAAAACTAGTAGATATTACTATTGTTGTTCATCATTTTTTTAGTATGGGTTTGTGGCACCAAAGAATCGAATAATTGCATGGTTAGAAGGACTTGTCCTTTTCTTCTTTAATTGTCGAACATGAATAGAAAAAGGTTATGCCATTTCATTGAATTGTTGTTTCCTTAAACCAAACAAGTTTGGATCTGTAGTTTACACATGAGTAATCATGCATTTATGAAGTCTGCAAGCCATAACTTGTGCTTTTATAACCGCAAGTTGTTAAACATCAACATTTGACAATTTGTTGTTAGATTCCAAATCACATTCTCAACATCTGAAAATGATGAAAATTGAATATAAATAAAGGTAATTGATGCAACATTTTCATCAACTCCACCCACACCTTCAACAAAACAAAGTTATCGAAACCTTTCAGCTATTGAAAACAAAAACTTAAACCAAAAAAATAGACACACTAAACCCATACTTTCAACAAAATAGGGTTTCTAAAGTTCTTTATCCTTTGAAGTCAAAACATGAACCAAAAAACAAACACACTAAACCTTAAACCCACATTTTGCCCAAAACAAGGTTGTTAAAGTTCTTCAACCATTGAAGATAGAAAGCTAAAAAAATACCAAACACTAAACACCAAAAGTCAAGTTCCCAAACACAATTTATTTTTTAGAGCTTTCCTCTTTTGATTTGTTGAACTTGTCGAATAGATTCACGACAACACCACACTTGCTAAAACATGCACTCAACACCAAATTCATCGAACATCATGTAATGCTGATACTAAATTCCCTGACGAAGCATAATGCCAACACCAAATTAACTAATAAAAAAATTTATAAAATTACAAAGTTTGCACACATTCAGATGTAGTCAAAGAAAGCAAAGTAGTGAAAATTCATGTGTGTCTATGCACTATGCACTTTTAAAAAATAGAAAATTGTGCACAATGTCAATGCCAAGCAATGAGCATGTGCACAATGTTAATGCCAAACTCACACACAATGCAAAGTGTGTAGTGTACACACATTCAAATGCATTAAAAAAAACACAAGAGTTGAAATCCATCTATGTTTATGCATTGTGCATTATGCACTCAAAGAAAGTAACAAGTTGTGTGTAAAGTTACAAAATGTGTGCCTATGTAGTCAAATAAATAAGAACGATGGAAATGTCAAGCTTCAAGTGGTATTTAGATGCACTCAAAGAAACTAAAGCAAGCTAGAATCCATGTGTGCATCCATTGTGCAGTCAACTAAACATGAGCAATCACTAGTACAAAAATGGGGTGTAATTCATTAGCTTAAATCATTATGAGACTTTTAAAATGAAATTAGTTCATTGCACTTCATTGATTTCACCCTGGTTAAAGTTATTTCACTATAATATCACCATGTATTCTCACTATTGATTGACACAATTCACTATTATAATTTATTGTGATAAATAAATTTATTTTTATGTTGGTTTAAATATCCTATGTTATTTTATAATATACCCTATATTATTGTAGGCTACCTTAAGTATTCTAACATATACCCTAAGTTATTATAAATTATTATACCTTAAACTATTATACGTTATTATATTTTAAAATATTTTAACTAACTTAATATAGGATTTTTACTTAAAGTTATTTTAAATTAAATTATTCAACTATCCTTAGGTTATATTTTAAGTTATTTTATTTTAAGTTAATATATGTTATTTCAAGTTATATTTTAAGTTATTCAAGGTCATCCTACTTTGTGTTATTATAAATTATTTTATCCTAAGTATAATAATTAAAAATAATTAAAAATATATATAATGACCTAAAATAAAATAATCTAGAATAGCTAATAATAGCCTATGAAAAATAATTTACAATAGCCTACAATAAAAGAATTACCAATAGCCTATGATAATATAATTTAGAATATCCAACAATAAATTATAATAAAATAGCCACCAATAATCGTAATATAACCTAAAATAACCAAAAATATCCACTAATAACCACCAAATAGTTTATGGTAATTTAGCCATTAATAGCCATTAATAAAATAATCATTAATAACCACTAGTAAAATAACCACTAATGGCCTATAATAAAATAACCAACAATAATCACTAATAGAATAGCCACTAATAACTACTAATATCCAACAACCATTGATAAAATAACTCACTAATAGTCATTAATAGCCTATGGTAATTTAGCCTAAAATAATCACCAATAGAATAATTACTAGTAGCCATTAATATAATAACCACCAATAACCATTAATAGAATATCCATTAATAGCCACCAATAAATAACTACCAATAACCAATAATAGCCACCAATAGAAAAATAACCAATAGCCAGAAATAGGATAATCACTAATAGGCACCAATAGACACTAATAAAATATATAGGCACCAATAGGGACCAATGAAATAACCAAGAATAACCACCAATAAAATAATCTTCAATAGTTGAAAATAGCTTAAGATGAAATATCTTATAATAGCAAAAAAAAACTTATAATAATTATAAATAACCTAAAATGAAATAACCTACAATAACATAAAATAGCCAAGAATAACTATAAATAGCCATAAATAATGTAGGGTGAAATAATTTATAATAGTGAAAAGTAGTCTAACATAGGTAGCATTATTATATTAACAAAAATCTGATCCATTTATTTATATTATTTTATTTTCAAAATAATGGCTATTGAAATGTTAGTGAATAGTGATATTAAAAAAAAATTTGTTCAAATGATTTTACATTTTCAAAAGGAAATAAATGTAATTATGTACATTATTGAAAATGTTTTAAAATTAAACTTTAATCATTTCATTTGGACAAAATTTCAATAAGATATGAATTTTCAAATTTTATATATTTGTAATGTTTAAACTAAAGCATTTGATAAATAAAATGCAATGTAACACATTATCAAAACAAATGTGGTGGTTTTGATGGTAAGGGTGTTTGCCTCCATCTTAAAAGTTGAAGGATCAAACCTCGTAAATGGTGTGTTTATGATCAACAATGATAAATTCATTGAATATTTTCATATGTAGTTCTTTAAAATAGGCGTTTTCTTAAGTATATTACATGGCCTATGTACCTACGTTAGGTTAAAAACCTAACATAAGTAGTGACATGTGTCAATAATTCTTAGGTTGAAAATCATGAAATTATCAATAATATTAAATATTACATTAAATATTTTTAATATAATTGATTTTCATGTTGCTTAATTAATTAATTAGCAAGTGAAGTGGCTTGGCAAATTTTTATTTCACTTGAAAATAACCTTGTTTCATTAAGTATTAAAAGACCAATTCACTGTCCATAGCAATCGGTCCTTGTTCACGGGAGGTTGACTAGTTTCACCATGGTAAAAATGTCCAAATTCACCCAAAATCTAATAAAACCCAGAGTGAATTAGGACGCATTTTGGTGTAGTGAATGGAAATGTTAATATTCAAACGGTACTTAAATGTATTAAAAAAAAGTAAATTAAGTTGGAATCCATGTGTGTGCACCTATTGTGCATTCAAATAAAATAATGAACTATTGCAAAGTGCAAACATTTAATTGCATTCTCATTTTTCAAAACCTTAATCCTGACACCTTAACCCTAAACCTAATGCATATCTAAATTGTCAAAATGCCACCTCCACCGATATCTATTTTATCCTTATGTGTTGGTTTAAATAAGGTTATGCATAATGAAAATATTACCCTCATGGGCATCCAACAATTGTATATAAAGCCAGCCAATATCAAAATGAACCTAAAATCTAAATATGAATTTGTACCTATCCGGCCATTATTAAAATGTATATTTGGATTTTTATATATAATTGGACAACACTAGTTCATACATAGTAAAAAATAAAATTATTGTAAGTTATATTGGAAAGGCAGGGCTAGACACCATTTGTTTGTTTGAAGACATGGGAAACTAGGGCTATATGTAGCCCTAGTTTCTTATACCTTCAAGCAAAAAAATGTTCATTTGCCTTGGCTTTGCCCTACATAAAAATCTTACATAATTTTAAATATCCATGTGAAGTGTTAGGAATGAACCTATAATGAAGATCTCATAGATTTTTAAAACAATTTGATGTGCCTTTCCACACCTTGAATTAGGTCAAGGTTTTACAATGTCATGAAACTTTGTAAAAAGATCAATAGGAGGGGAAGGGTTTTCAATTTTTAAGGTGTTATACCTAATCCTTCAAAGTGGGACAAATCTTATTCCTATAAATTGTCAGTTGAAAAGGGGAAAAGTTTTTACGTTATTACACATAATCCTTCAAAGTGGGAAGATATTATTTTTATAAATTGTCAATTGAAGAGGCAAAAGGTTCTTGTGTTTTGACACCTAATCCTTCAAATTTGGAGGATGTTATATTTATAAATTGTTGGTTGAAGAGATAAAGGGTTCTTACACCCGATCCTTCAAAGTGGGAAATATCTTACCTTTATATTTCATTAGTTGGAGATCCTTCCTCCTCTGTACGAGAGACAATTTTATGAATGGGTGCAAGCGTACAAAAGTGGGCCAAAAAAGTATACATTGCAAGTAGAAAACACAAAATTGTCAACTTTGAAGCATAGAAAACCTAATCTTTAAAAACATAAAAAAAAACTACATGAGTGTATGTAAGATGGTATGGATATGTTTTTTAAAGCTTAAGATTTTGTGTTTCCTTTTTTGTCAACCTACTTTCACTCTATTTTCCAAATTTACATTGTTGTCCCATATTGCACAAAGTAACATAAAAATATATTAATTAATTATCATTTGACCAAAAAATTCATGTCCTATTTTTAGATTGTTAGAAGACTGTTTTGACATATTATATGTAAGTATTAATGTTTGGGTTCATATAGAATTCATGTTTTAGACGCACAATTATGTTAATTTGGAAAACTACTTTTTAGACGCTTCAAATTATCGTAATTGAAAAATGAAAAATTCAAAAAAGTATCAATATATGCATGATAACTCAAACATCAATATCACAACATTTGAATAGTTTGATTTTGAAAAAATATCAGACATTAACTTGTGATAAATAATAAAATGATGAAAATAATAGAATACATGAAATATGACCATATATGGTTTATTTAGTATAATAGGTACATTTAAAAATTTGTAACATTGCTAAAAACCTTAAAATTAAAAAATGCAAACTCTATTTTTCACCTACTTTTACTTTTTGAGCAAGGATCACCAATTGGCCTCATTTAGCATGCTTATGCCCAAACGTAAAGTGTTCTTCAAATACATGTAAGAATTTTTTTCAAGTGTTCAATTTTGATTAGCAATTTTGATTAGCATAAAAGTGAAGGAATGAATACTTAACATAATACAAAACACTAAAAGGTTTTTCATTTTGTATTTGAATGCACATCTTAGCATGAAAGATAAGTTCATTAGTTGAAGGAGCCTTCCATTAATCACACATGTAGACCTTCAACCATTTTGAATTGAAAAACCTTTTTTTGTGTTTTACATTTGGGAAGGCTTGCTTGGATGAACCTCTCCTAACTTTGGGCCTACACACCTTTGGGCTATTGCCCTCAATGATACAACCTTCAAATTAGGGGAAACCTTAGGGAATGAGCCTTCCTTTGTACACAAAATATTAAAAAAAACCCTAGGGTATTTGGAAGGTACTTTAAATTCACCAATATCACTCCTTATATATATATATAATCATGATTTATAGGTGTAAGATTTTTGACATTCTTAAGGACTACATGCAAGAACTCTCCCCTTTTTATGCCTTATAATCTACTTATGTTTAGGTTCATAATAATTTTAGCAATGTGTTTTTTAATTTATAAAGCCCATGGGTGGGGGACATTCCTAAAATGGAAGGTCAAACTTGGCTATTGCTTCATCCTAATCCCCTTAAATGAAAATGCCTCCACCTTAAGGGTTTACCCTACTTGTAGAAATGTTAGGGGGGCACATAACATCCATCAATATCCCTCTTAAAATAAAGGAAATATATTAGGCTTATTTATAGATCTTATGCCTATTATTAAATGCCCAAAATTAAGGGTAATCTTGATCTACAAATGGGTGTAAGGTCCTTCTCACTTTTAAGGAATAGGTGTAAAAGCCTTTCGCATCTTTCTCGTGATCTATGTATGTTTAGGTTCATGATAGTATTTACCTCATATTTTGCTAAAGCCATGGGTAGAGAACATTCCAATGTTGTAATAATATACATGGTCCAACCTATGTATATGGATTAATTCCAATGACGATGATACTCAAAACTAATTTAGGTGAGCTAGGTATAGGGTCAATTAGTGGTCATCACCATGACAATTATGGATGTTGTCAACTTGACATTTTCATACGAAAAATGGCAAGGCAAAGAGGACACAACAAGATTGTTAGTGTTTTGTGACTTCCATTGTGATTCTGCCAAGATTAGAGGAGCAACACACCTTTTTCTTCTTCATGTCCAACTCTAGATTTTCTAAGGTATAGTCTTTTGGATTTCTATCACGACCCACCCACCCGCCTAATCTCTTTTTTTGTTTGAAAACTTGCCTTCATTCCTTTCTCCCATACCATTTTCAACATGGAAACCCATGACCCATGTTTTTCTTGTATAAAAAAATTTGAGTTTGTGGTTTTTGAAGGAGAGAGTTTGCTCAAGATTACTCAATGTGTAGAAATGGGTGTATACCAAATCAAAAGGATCAAAGGAGCTTAAAAGATAGAAGAAAAAATATTAAGGTACAAAGTACAAACTTCAATATTCTAGTAAGGTACATATGGTTGCAAGTTTTTGTCCTTGCTACAAAGCTCTAACAATTGGTTGTTAACATTGAAATAATAATAAAACCAAAATTAATAAACATTTTTTTCAGTGATCCAAGTTGAGCTCACATTGAACCTTTACAATGGTAAACAATTATCAACCTTTGGCAAGAACACTTGCTACATTACAACAATATGAAGGATTGTCATGAAAAAAAAATTTTAAATGAAATGTTGTTAGTCATGAGTTGTGAAAAGATGATCAACCCCAATGTGATGATTTTTCCAAGTTGCTTGCATTTGGAATATAAAGTTTCACATTTCTAAATTGGTGTTTTTATGTGGCACAAGGCTGAATCATAATAATGATGGGTGTTGTTGTTGAGAAGATCAAGGAGCTTTCGCTACCATTAAACATGAGAATTGAAGATACAATAATAGGGTTTATTGCAAAATATTACAACAAATCCAAGCAATAGGCAACATTTAATCATATAAGTATCAAATTTGTTGAAGAGGATTACAAATCCAAGCAACATGCAACATTGAATTATATGAATTTTGGGCAAATAAACATAGTAACTTCAACCATTTTGAATGGTTAGAAACACAAGAATGAACCAAACCCTGATGAAAAAGAAAGCTTCACAAATAATGTGGTGGTTGAGGAGGGTTATTATGGAACAAAAGTAGGTGACCGTGTCTATGTTAATGCAACTATTGGTGAAGTATGACATCTCCCAAAAAATTTATAGTTTGATTTAAATTTGGCTACAAAAGCAAATAGGAATCTCCATCTAAAAAATAAGAAGTAGAAATGGAGTTAAAAGAAATGAACATGGGGAAATGAAATGTGATGGATGAAAAAAATGTTGTGAAAAAAAGAAAAAGAAATTGAATTTGGAGACAATTTTGAAAATGAAGGAAGTGTTTAATTCCAACATGTGGTTAATGTTTCTAGTGATTGGGACTTAAAGCCTTTTTCATAAGTGTTACAAGTATAAGCAACAATCGATTTTTCACGAGTTTTTTATGCATTTGTGAACATGATTAAAGTTTGTGATGAAAGTTAAATGTCAACTTCATGTTTTTCAAAGGTTCTTGATGGTTGTTGGTTTATTTATGCATGTTTTGGCTAATAATTTATTTAATTTAATTTTTAAATCAATGGACTATAAAGATGGCAAAGTGATGGTTATGATTTTTGTTGGTCAAATTGAAATGTACAAACCTTGTGATTGAACTTTAATGAAGTTTTTTTTGTTTTTAAGCAATGTAATCCTTTGACTCACATTATTATTATATTTGTGGGGGTTTTGAATGTAGGCAATTGTAATAAACATAATTGGAAAGTTCAAATCCAATATGTGTAAATTTTATTCTTTATTTAAAAACCCTAATGATTGTTTAAGGTTGATTAATTGAAGTAACCTTTGTAATTCTTCTTTCTATTAGTTTGCTAATCATGTTGAGAAGGATTTTGTGATTGACAAATGGATATGTAATGGTGTGAGTCCTATGAAAGTAAGCATCCATATTTGGCAATTCCCTTTTTTGTGGTGTGAACATCCTTGTATGTTCCAACTTTAAGCTTTATGTAGTTATTCTATTGACGCATGACTTGAGCACCTTGAGAAGGTAATCAAGAAAGAAAAAAAAAGAAAGTGAAATCTCCAAATCTTGGTGTGCAAGATGGAAAAGAAATGGACGTTGCAATCAATAATGGAAACTAGCCACAACATGCTTACAAGTATTTGTTAATAAAAGTGTGTTTTAGAGTTCAAATCACACAAGTTGAGGGAGCCAACAAACCTTGTGAAATGAAGACTAATAAATTTCACAAACAACAAACCTTGAAATTGGCAAATGGTATACTTTCCTTTGAATATTGTGCTAACACATGATAATCTATCTTATCATTTGGTGTAGTTGAACCATGAGTCCACATATTATATTGCAAAGTGATGACAAACACAAAATAATTAGGTTCATTTGGTTCAAACATTTTGGAGAATTTTTTTCTTTAATGTCCAAAATCTTGTGGGAAGCTTCTAGGATGAAGGGTAGGAATTTTCTTTGTTTCCCCCTACAATGTACATATGTGGGTTATTTGATTATATGTGAGTCGGTTGAAACATGGGTTCGCATAACTTTGCTACCAATGCAATCAAGTGAATGTTATACCCAATTGATGCAAAGTCATCAAATGATTTTTTTTGTGGTCTCAAAGTTTGGATTATGTACTTGTTTTGAGATAGACATTCAAAGGTGCGGTTCTTTTTGACAAGTTGTACATTTGGTTGTGTGAATGTAGGAACTTGTTAAAGTGCATGCTCAATATTTTGGGATAAAAGACAATTTAAGGTGGAGCTTGGATAAGGATCTTAGTAATGGTGGATCATTCCAAGAGCTTGAAAGTGATGAAAAAATTCATCTTAACAAAAAGAAAGTAATTTAGAAGGCCATCAACCTTTTTTTAAAAGTAGGAAGTTTGGGCTTCATTTCTTTTCCATGTATAGCTTGATGGTACCATTTGATTTTTTGTGTATGGCAATTACAAATTGATTATTTGTGTGTGGACATTGCCAAATGTGTGTTTGGCAACTTCAAAAGAAAGAAAGTCACATCATGTTTTCATGAGTCGTGCAACATTGGGTTAATATTTTTTAGTGAAATGAATTTTTTGGGAACTATTCTAAATTGTGCATTTTTTTCATAAATCACACTATCAAAATTTCAAACATATTTTTCCCAATTGATGTGGTAGAACCATACACTAAAAATCTATGTAGCTAATAATGGTGACAACTACATCTTGAATCACTAGTGGCATTATGTCAATTGTGTTTGTGAAATTTTTTTGTGACCAAAATAATATTCAAACATCAATTAAAAAAATTTCTATTGTGGCAAATTTTAGTACCACAACAACCAAAAAGAAAATGTCTGATTTCTTTCCAAAAACCAAGAGAAATTGTGATTTTTGAAAAAATGTTGCCACTTTTTTGTTGCCCTTCAAAGCATGTCATCACCTCATTGTTTTTTACAAAAGAAATTTGGATGCTAGTTTAAAAAAAAATTGTTGCCAATAAATGAAAAATTCCCACCACCTATTTATCTTTTTTAAAATTGGAAGGAAAAAAACATTGTATTCATATGAACATTTTATGTTTTCATTCAAATTTGTTCAAATGAACTCAAAATGCTTTTGACCCATATTTTTTGATGAAAAACATTTCATGCACTTGGCTTATTTAAATGAATACTTTCATCATGGTTAAAATGATACAAAAATTATGGTTTCAAATTTCACGCTTTTTGTAAGGAATTATGGTTAAGGATTTAATACCTTCCTATTAATTTGCACAAGGTGATAAACATGTCCTAGTTTGAGTGCATTTCAACAGGTAGGTATAATTAATTAGGCCTTTCATTTGACCCACTTATCCTAATATTATGGGAACCATTTGTTCTTTCTATTAAATAGTTCATGGGTGTGCCCAAATTTTTTTTCCCCCTTTCCTAATGGAGCCACATTGGTTGGTCCTTCACCAATGTTTTTGGGAGATTGGGCAATCCCCAACGGAGGCACCCCTTTCAATTCAATTCAAGTTGCATGAAATATCATTTAATAATTTTATTTAGATGAAACTTAATTTTCAGAAGATCAATTCATTTTTTCATCAATTAAACAATTAATTGTCATTGGTAATGTGTAACAACGCGGAGCCCAAGTGTGAATAATGGTATGAAAAAACATATTCAACTACTAGGAAAGTTCATGTGTACTTAGGCAATATATAATTTATTTGGTGGGTATATATGAAGTTAGGGTTTGCAACCTCCATACCATACCAAATTAGGTTTTCTTAATTGTTATATTGTGTTTGATATTGGTAATCAATGTCATAGGGCACAATGGATTTGGTAAGGTTATGTCATAGGGCACTAACTAGGGAGGGTGTTAAGATTGGATGTATTTTCCTCTCTTCAACGTTTATGCCTAGGTTAAATTATTGCAATCTTTTGTACAACTAGTTTTGCTTCAACTTTTAACGAGGTGTGTGCATTTTGATAAAATGTTTCATTTTTATGGCATTGCCATTTATAATTTCATGTGTTTAGAGTCTACAACAAATAATATTTTGCTTCAAGTGTGGTTTGCCTTGGGGTTTCCTTGTTTCATCGAAGTGTTTTTTAAATTTTAGGATTTTACAATTGTTCAAGCTATGTCAAACATTTCATTTTCAGATTTTGAGGTTGGCATGGAGGATGAAGCAAGTGATTTTGCAATCAAAGCAAAAATTGTTGAAACTATGTCGAGAATGAAACAAGCTACGGAAAGTCAAAACAAGTTGCAATTAATTGAAAAACTCACAACATGGAAGGTGAGATATATTGTTCTTGCCAATAATCAATTTCTTTGGGTGCCTTCCCATTACTTTAATACATTGTGAGCATTCTTGGTTTTCCATGACTAAAAAAATGCAATCAATGTGATTACAATTCAAATAATGAGGTGCATATTTTACCATTTTAATTATTTTCCACCTAAGTCAATTCAAAGTTTTCATGTGCTACCATGTTGATGCCTATGACTATCATTATTCACACACACATAAAATAAATGACACAAAACACTCTAAATGGCACATCACATCCAAATTCAAATCTTTTTTTTTTTTTTTTTTTTTTCAAAAATTGTTTTACCTAAATACATTTTTTT
>Ga0116227_10003919_pt1 | contig 32684 bp, 28 predicted proteins | sample S1TSphgellanicum_FD_89693 | JGI IMG/M metagenome (GOLD analysis project Ga0116227, IMG submission 89693) | Host-associated microbial communities from peat moss isolated from Minnesota, USA - S1T2_Fb - Sphagnum magellanicum MG | ecosystem: Host-associated > Plants > Peat moss > Unclassified... | reverse complement strand
TGCAGGCCGCGCTCAAGGGCAGCAAGCAGATCGGCTTCACCATCGTGTCGCTGACGGTGTCGCTGATCGCCGTGCTGATCCCGCTGCTGTTCATGCAGGACGTGGTCGGGCGGCTGTTCCGCGAGTTCGCGATCACGCTGGCCGTGACCATCCTGATCTCGGCCGTGGTTTCGCTCACGCTGGTGCCCATGCTGTGCGCCAAGGTGCTGCGCGCGGCGCCGCAGCCCCGCCCGGAAGACGGCGGCGCCGGACGGCGCGGCTGGTACCAGCGCCTGCTGGAGCGCTACGGCCACTCGCTCGACTGGGTGTTCGGGCACCAGTGGCTGGTGCTGCTGATCGCCCTGGGCACGCTGGTGCTGACGGTACTGCTGTACGTGCTCGTGCCCAAGGGCCTGTTCCCGGTGCAGGACACCGGCCTGGTGCAGGGCATCACGCAGGCGCCGGCCTCGGTCTCGTTCCCCGAGATGGCCAGGCGCCAGCAGGCGCTGGCCAGCGTCATCCTGCGCGACCCGGACGTGGCCAGCCTGTCGTCCTTCATCGGAGTGGACGGCACCAACATGACGCTCAACAGCGGCCGCTTCCTGATCGGTCTCAAGCCGCATGCCCAGCGCAGCACCGGCGCCAGCGACGTGATCCGGCGGCTCACCGGCGCCACGGCCCAGGTGCCGGGCATACAGCTCTACATGCAGCCAGTGCAGGACCTGACCATCGACACCACGGCCAGCGCCACGCAGTACAGCTTCGTGCTGGAAGACGCCAACCCCGATGAGCTGGCCGCCTGGACGCCCAAGCTGGTGGATCAATTGCGCAAGCTGCCGCAGCTCCAGGACGTGGCCAGCGACCTGCAGCAGCGCGGGCTGGCCACCTACCTCAACATCGATCGGGCCACGGCCGCACGCTTCGGCATCACGCCGGCCACCATCGACAACGCCCTGTACGACGCCTACGGCCAGCGCATCGTCTCCACCATCTTCACGCAGACCAACCAGTACCGCGTGATCCTGGAGGCCGACCCGCAGTCGCAGCAGTCGCCGGCCGACCTGTCGCAGATCTACCTGCCCTCGTCCACCTCGGCCTCGGGCACCGGGCAGGTGCCGCTGTCGGCCATCACCACGGTCGAGCAGCGCGAGCTGCCGCTGCTGATCAACCATCTGGGGCAGTTCCCGTCGGCCAACATCTCGTTCAACCTGGCCCCGGGCGCCTCGCTGGGCGCGGCGGTGCAGGCGATCCAGCAGGCCATGCACGACGCCGGCCAGCCGGCCAGCGTGTTCGCGGTGTTCCAGGGGGCGGCACTGGCCTTCCAGCAGGCGCTGGGCAACGAGGTGTTCCTGCTGCTGGCGGCCATCGTCACGGTCTACATCGTGCTGGGCGTGCTGTACGAGAGCTACATCCACCCGCTGACGATTCTCTCGACCCTGCCCTCGGCCGGCATCGGGGCGCTGCTGGCCCTGATGCTGGCCGGCCATGACCTGGACATCATCGGCATCGTCGGCATCGTGCTGCTGATCGGCATCGTGAAGAAGAACGCAATCATGATGATCGACTTCGCGCTGGAGGCCGAGCGCGAGCAGGGCAAGACGCCGCTGGAGGCGATCCGCCAGGCCTGCCTGCTGCGCCTGCGGCCGATCCTGATGACCACCATGGCCGCCATCTTCGGTGCGCTGCCGCTGATGCTGGGCACCGGCGTGGGCTCGGAGCTGCGCCACCCGCTGGGCATCACCATCGTCGGCGGCCTGATCCTGAGCCAGTTGCTCACGCTCTACACCACGCCGGTCATCTACCTGGCCTTCGACGGGTTGTCACGCCGCGTGCGCGGCGCCCTGCGCCGCACGCACCCCGAGGGCCCCGGCCACGGGGCGGCATGATGGGCATCAGCGATCCCTTCATCCGCCGGCCGGTGGCCACCACGCTGCTGACCATCGGCGTGGTGCTGGCCGGCGCCATCGGCTTTGCGCTGCTGCCAGTGGCACCGCTGCCGCAGGTGGACTTCCCGACCATCTCGGTGCAGGCCACGCTGCCCGGTGCCAGCCCCGAGGTGGTGGCCAACAGCGTGGCCACGCCGCTGGAGCGCCACCTGGGCGTGATCGCCGATGTGACCGAGATGACCTCGTCCAGCAGCGTCGGCTCGGCCCGCATCACCTTGCAGTTCGGCCTGGACCGCGACATCGACGGCGCGGCGCGCGATGTGCAGGCCGCCATCAACGCCGCGCGCGCCGACCTGCCCACCAGCCTGCGCAGCAACCCGACCTACCGCAAGGTCAACCCGGCCGACGCGCCGATCATGATCCTGTCGCTGACCTCGTCGACGCTCACCCGGGGCCAGATCTTCGACGCGGCCTCTTCGGTGCTGCAGCAGAAGTTCTCCCAGGTGCCCGGCATTGGCCAGGTCACGCTGGGCGGCTCGGCCCTGCCGGCCGTGCGCGTGGAGCTGAACCCCAACGCCCTGAGCCGGTACGGCATCGGCCTGGAGGACGTGCGCGCAGCGCTGGCCTCGGCCAACGCCCATTCGCCCAAGGGCGCGCTGGAAGGCAACAGCGTGCACTTCCAGATCTACGACAACGACCAGGCCAGCCACGCGGCCGACTACGCATCGCTGGTGATCGCCTACCGCAACGGCGCGGCGGTCAGGCTGTCGGACGTGGCCCAGGTCATCGACTCGGTGGAGAACCTGCGCAACGACGGCCTGGCCGACGGCAAGCCCGCGGTGCTGGTGATCCTCTACCGCCAGCCGGGCGCCAACATCATCGAGACGGTGGACCGGGTCAAGGCGGCGCTGCCTTTCCTGCGTTCCTCGATCGCGGGCGACATAGACCTGAAGGTGGCGGTGGACCGCTCGACCACCATCCGCGCATCGCTGCGCGACATCGAGGGCTCGGTGCTGCTGTCCATCGCGCTGGTGATCGGCGTGGTGTTCCTGTTCCTGCGCACGGCCTCGGCCACGCTGGTGCCCGCGGTGGTGGTGCCGGCCTCGCTGATCGGCACCTTCGGCGTGATGTACCTGTGCGGCTACAGCCTGGACAACCTGTCGCTGATGGCGCTGACGATCGCCACCGGCTTCGTGGTGGACGACGCCATCGTGGTCATGGAGAACATCACGCGCCATGTGGAGGCCGGCATGTCGCGCATGGACGCGGCCCTGATCGGCGCGCGCGAGGTCGGGTTCACGGTGCTGTCGATGAGCCTGTCGCTGGTGGCGGTGTTCACGCCCATCCTGCTGATGGGCGGCATCGTGGGGCGGCTGTTCCGCGAGTTCGCGCTGACGCTGTCGATCGCCATCATGGTGTCCATGGTGTTCTCGCTGACGACCACGCCCATGATCTGCGCGCGCCTGCCGGCGCCCGACCCCAGGCGCCAGCCCTCGCGCTTCCACCGGGCCAGCGAGCGCTGCTTCTCCGCGGTGCAGGGGGCGTACAGCCGCTCGCTCGCGCACGTGGTCGAGTTCCCGCTGCTGGTGACGGGCATCCAGGTGGCGGTGGTCGTGCTGGGGCTGGTGCTGTTCGCGCTGGTGCCCAAGGGCTTCTTCCCGCAGGAGGATACGGGCCAGATCATCGGCGGGGTGCAGGCCGACCAGAGCATCTCGTTCCAGCTGATGCGCACCAAGCTGCACCAGTTCAGCGCCATCCTGGAGAAGGACCCGGCCATGGACCACGTGGTGGGCTTCACCGGCGGCGGCCAGACCAACTCGGGCTTCATCTTCGCGGCGCTGAAGCCGCGCAGCGAACGCAAGGACTCGGCCGACCGCGTGATCCAGCGGCTCAGCCGGCAGCTCTCGAGCATTCCCGGCGCGAGCCTGTTCCTGCAGTCGACGCAGGACATCCGCATGGGCGGGCGCCAGAGCAATGCCCAGTACCAGTTCACGCTGCAGGACAGCGACCTGGCCGAGCTGTACCAGTGGGGCCCGAAGATCCTGCAGGCCATGCAGAAGATCCCGCAGATCAGCCAGGTCAATTCCGACCTGCAGCAAGGCGGGCTGGAGGCCGACCTGGACATCGACCGCCCGACCGCCGCGCGCCTGGGCGTGACCACCAGCCAGATCGACAACACGCTGTACGACGCCTTCGGCCAGCGCCAGGTATCGACCATCTACAACCCGCTGAACCAGTACCACGTGGTGATGGAGGTCGCGCCGCAGTACTGGCAGGACCCGGTCACGCTGAAGAGCCTGTTCGTCAGCACCTCGGGCGGCGGCGTGGGCGGCACGCAATCCAGCAATGCGGTGGCCGGCACCGTGAGCAGCGGCAAGCAGGCCAGCGCTGCATCGGCGGTGGCGCAGGATGCGTTGCGCAACCTGGCCACCAACCAGATCACCGCCACCGGCCACGGCAGCGCCTCCACGGGCGCGGCGGTGAGCGCTTTTTCGGAGACCATGGTGCCGCTGGCCGCGGTGACCCACACCTCCATCGGCAAGACGCCGCTGGCGGTCAACCACCAGGGCTCTTTCGTGGCCAGCACCATATCCTTCAACCTGGTGCCCGGCGCGTCCCTGAGCGATGCGGTGGCCAGCATCCATGCCGCGATGGCGCAACTGGGCGTGCCGGCGTCCGTGCACGGCGACTTCCAGGGCACGGCGCGGGCCTTCCAGCAGTCGCTGGCCGACGAGCCCTACCTGATCGCCGCGGCGCTGGCCGCGATCTACATCGTGCTGGGCGTGCTGTACGAGAGCACCATCCATCCGCTCACCATCATGTCCACGCTGCCTTCGGCCGGCGTCGGTGCCATCCTGGCGCTGCTGCTGTTCCACCTGGAGTTCAGCATCTTCGCGCTGATCGGTGTGTTCCTGCTGATCGGCATCGTGAAGAAGAACGCCATCATGATGATCGACTTCGCCCTGAGCGCGCAGCGGCAGGAGGGCCTGTCGGCACAGGACGCGATCCTGCGCGCCTGCGCGCTGCGCTTCCGCCCGATCATGATGACCACCGTGGCCGCCATGCTCGGCGCCCTGCCGCTGGCGCTGGGCAGCGGCGAAGGTGCGGAGCTGCGCCAGCCGCTGGGCATCACCATCATCGGCGGGCTGCTGCTGAGCCAGTTGCTCACCCTCTACACGACACCGGTCATGTACCTGGTGCTCGACCGGCTGCGCGAGCGCACCGGCCGGGCATGGCGCCGGCATTTCGGCCGCGACGCGCGCGGCCATGCGCTTGACCTGCAAGGGGAGCCATCATGAAGATCACGCAGTGCACCCGGGGCCTGACCCTGCTCGCCGTGGCCAGCCTGAGCGCCTGCGCGGCGGTCGGCCCCGACTACCAGCGCCCCAGCGTGGCCACGCCGGTGCAGTACAAGGAGATCGACGGCTGGAAGCCGATAGAGCCGCAGCTGGCCGCCAGCGGCACGGCCTGGTGGTCGATCTATGGCGACGCCACGCTGGACGGCCTGGAGCAGCAGGTGGCCACCTCCAACCAGTCGCTGAAGGCCTCCGAGGCCAGCTACCGCGCGGCGCTGCAGGTAGTGCAGGAAAGCCGTGCGGCCTATGCACCCACGGTGACGCTGAGCGGCTCCGACCAGCGCTCGCGCCAGGTCGGCTCGGCCACCGGCACGGCGACAGTGCAGAACCAGGCCAGCGTCTCGGCCGGCGCCAGCTGGGCACCGGACTTCTGGGGCAAGGTGCGCCGCACCGTGGAGGGCAGCACGGCCAGCGCCCAGGCCAGCGCGGCCGACCTGGCCGCGGCGCGGCTGTCGCTGCAGACCACGCTGGCCACGGACTACTTCGAGCTGCGCATCGACGACGAACTCAAGCACCTGTACGAGCAGACGGTGGAGGGCTACCAGAAGACGCTGGAGATCACCCGCAATCAGAACGATGCCGGCACGGCCGCGGGGCCGGACGTGATCACCGCGGAAACGCAGCTCGAAGGCGCCCAGGCGCAGCTGATAGGCGTAGGCGTGCAGCGCGCCCAGCTCGAGCACGCCATCGGCGTGCTGGTGGGCAAGACGCCGGACCAGTTCTCGATTGCGCCCGCCGCGCTGTCGCGCAATGTCCCGGTGATGCCGGCCGGCGTGCCCTCGACCCTGCTGGAGCGCCGCCCGGACATCGCCGCCGCCGAGCGCACTGCCGCGGCCGCCAGCGCGCAGATCGGCGTGGCGGTGGCGGCCTATTACCCGGACATCACCCTGAGCGGTTCGCTGGGCTTCGTCGGCTCGGCGCTGGGCGGCCTGCTGAAGGGGGCCAACGAAGTCTGGGCCCTGGGCCCGCAGCTGGCCGCCACGCTGTTCGACGGTGGCCTGCGGCGCGCCCAGGTAGCCGCGGCGCGGGCCACCTACGACCAGGACGTGGCAACCTACCGGCAGACGGCGCTGGCCGCCTTCGCGCAGGTCGAGGATCAATTGGCGGCGCTGCGGATCCTAGAGCAGCAGTCCGCGGTGCAGCAGCGCGCGGCCAGCTCCGCACGCCAGGCAGTGCAACTGACCACCGACCAGTACGAGGCCGGCACCGTGGCCTACACCAGCGTGGTGACCGCCCAGGCCACGGCGCTGGCCGACGAGCAGAACCTGCTGACGACGCTGGGCAGCCGGCTGGGCGCCAGCGTGGCGCTGGTCTCCGCGCTGGGCGGCGGCTGGGACAGCAGCTTGCTGCCGGCAAGTGCCACACTCCAGGCAGCACCCCATGGCAGCCACGCCCCGCGGCAGCCAGGGCCCTCTCCCGCCGACAATGCCGTACCAGCGCAGGACACTCCATGACAGCTTCGCGGACCTCTTCCCACTCCCATCACACAGCGGCCCCCGCGGCGGCTGACGAGGATTGCATCCTCGTGCTGCAGGGCGGCGGCGCGCTCGGTGCCTACCAGGGCGGCGTGTTCGAGGCCTTGAGCACGGTCTACCGGGAGCCGACCTGGGTGGCCGGCATCTCGATCGGGGCCATCAACGCAGCCCTGATTGCCGGCAACCCGGCCGCCACCCGCGTGGCGCGGCTGCGCGAATTCTGGGAACTGGTCAGCTCGGCCCTGCCGACGCCCCCGATCACACCGGGAGGCACGGCACGCGCCACGCTCAACGACGCGAGCGCGACCCAGGTCATGCTGTATGGCGTGCCGGGCTTCTTCAAGCCCCGCTTCCCGCCCGCGCCGCTCCAGGCGCCCGGTACCCTGGAAGCCATCAGCTTCTACGACACCGCGCCGCTGCGCAGCACGCTGGAGCGGCTGGTCGATTTCGACCGCCTCAATGCAGGGCAGATGCAGCTGTCCGTCGGCGCGGTCAACGTGCGCACCGGCAATTTCGAGTACTTCGATACCGCACGGCAGCGCATCGACGTGCGCCACATCATGGCCAGCGGCGCGCTGCCGCCGGGCTTCGCGCCGGTCGAGATCGACGGCGAGCACTACTGGGACGGCGGTCTGGTGTCGAACACGCCGCTGCAGTACGTGCTCGACCAGCCCGGCAAGCGGCGCCGCGTCGTGTTCCAGGTGGACCTGTTCCCCGCCACCGGGGCACTGCCGACCAGCATGGCCGAGGTGGGCGAGCGCGAGAAGGACATCCGCTTTTCGAGCCGCACGCGCCTGAACACCTCGCACGAGCTGGACATGCAGGTGGTGGCGCAGGCGGTCCAGCGCCTGCTGGCCAAGCTGCCGCCGGCCCTGCGCCACGACCCGGACCTGCAGGCGCTCATGCACATGCGCTGCGAAAGCGCCATCGACGTCGTGCACCTGATCTACCGCAGCAAGCACTACGAGACCCAGTCCAAGGACTACGAGTTCTCGCGCCTTTCCATGCTGGAACATTGGGATACCGGCCGGGCCGACATGGCCCATACCCTGCACGATCCGCGCTGGACCCGGCGCGAGCGCGGCACCACGGGGGTGCGCGTGTTCGACCTCACCGCCGACCATCCCGCCGTCACCGGAGTCAGCCCATGAACATCGCAGACGTCAGACGCAATGCCTTCGCCATGCCGCTCACCAGCCCGGCATTCCCGCCCGGCCCGTACCGCTTCACCAACCGCGAGTTCCTGGTCATCACCTACCGGACCGACCCCGACGCGCTGCGTGCCGTGGTGCCCGAACCGCTGCAGATCACCGAGCCCATCGTCAAGTACGAATTCATCCGCATGCCGGACTCCACCGGTTTCGGGGACTACACCGAATCGGGGCAGGTAATCCCCGTCAGCTTCGAGGGCCAGGCCGGGGGCTACGTGCATTCCATGTATCTCAACGACGAGGCGCCGATTGCCGGGGGCCGCGAACTGTGGGGGTTTCCCAAGAAGCTCGCCAGCCCCTCGCTCACGGTACAGACCGACACCCTGCTGGGCACCCTGGACTATGGGCCGGTGCGGGTCGCCACCGCGACCATGGGGCACAAGCACCGCACGCTGGACCCGGGACCGGTGCTCGCCGGCCTGCTGGCGCCCAACTACCTGCTCAAGATCATTCCCCACGTGGACGGCAGCCCCCGCATCTGCGAGCTGGTGCGCTATTTCCTCGAGGACGTGACGGTCAAGGGCGCCTGGACGGGACCGGCGGCGCTGCAGCTGGCACACCATGCGCTGGCGCCGGTGGCGCAGCTGCCGGTGCTGGAAGTGCTCTCCGGCACGCACCTGCTGACCGATATGACGCTGGGCATGGGCACCGTCATACACGACTATCTCGCATGACAATCTGCCCGTCGGCGCGGCGTCTGCGCCATGCGCAAAAATAGATCCGCAACATCTCTCCCCACCTCCAAGGCACTCCCATGAAACTCAAGGACAAGGTCTGCATCGTCACCGGCGCCGCCAGCGGCATCGGCAAGGAAATCGCCCTCACCTACGCACGTGAAGGCGGCAAGGTCGTGATCGCCGACCTGAACAAGGCCGCCGCGCAGGCCGCGGCCGACGAGATCGTCAAAGGCGGCGGCACGGCGATGGCGGTGGCCATGGACGTGACCAACGAGGACCAGGTCAATGCCGCCGTCGCCGAGGTCGTGGCAGCCTATGGCGGCGTGGACGTGCTGGTCAGCAACGCCGGCATCCAGATCGTGCACCCGGTCGAAGATTTTCCCTTCGCCGACTGGAAGAAGATGCTGGCGATCCACCTGGACGGCGCCTTCCTCACCACCAAGGCCGTGATGCCACACATGCAGCAGTCGGGCAAGGGCGGCAGCATCATCTACATGGGTTCGGTGCACTCCAAGGAGGCCTCGGTGCTGAAGTCGGCCTACGTGACGGCCAAGCACGGCCTGATCGGGCTGTGCAAGACTGTGGCCAAGGAAGGCGGCAAGCACAAGATCCGCGCCAACGTGATCTGCCCGGGCTTCGTGCGCACGCCGCTCGTCGAGAAGCAGATCCCCGAACAGGCGCAGGCCCTGGGCATCAGCGAGGACGACGTGGTCAAGAAGGTCATGCTCAAGGACACGGTCGATGGCGAATTCACCACCGTGCAGGACGTGGCCGAAGTGGCGCTGCTGTTCGCAGGCTTCGAAACCAACGCACTCACCGGGCAGTCGCTGGTGGTGAGCCACGGCTGGTTCATGCAGTAAACCGCGCCCCATGGCAAAAGCCCCGCAAGCCTGAGTGCCTGCGGGGCTTTTTCTTCTTCAATGCGCAGCCGTATCGGCTACTGACCGCGTTGCGCCGGCGGTGCAAAAATCGTCTGCCGCAGAAGGCTGCAGAGCAGCCATGCGCAGGCATCTCCGCGGAACCGGCTTTGCCGGGCCGCAGGCGAGGTGTTGCAGTTCAGACCGCGCCAGGCGGCAGGCCGGCAAGGTCCAGCCGTACCGGCGGCTCGCCATATTCGTTGGCAGCGGGCTGGCTCGGCTGCACCCCCCAGTACAGCAGCACCAGACTCCCGATCAGGGGCACGAAATGCAGCAGCAGCCACCAGCCGCTGCGCCCGACGTCGTGCAGGCGGCGCACGCCCACGCCGATCGCCGGCAGGAACAGCGCCAGCGCCACCACGAAGTAGACGACCTGGTGGATCACCGACGCCACCAGCAGCGCCAGCACCTGGAACAGGAAGAACCACCAGAATTCCGGGCGGCTGGCGCGGCCCGAAAAATCGACGTATTTCTTCTGCAGGCAAACGGAAATGGCTTGACCGAAATTCATCAGACTTCCTCCAGAGTGGACGGGCACAGAAGGCCAGGAACCCGTTTCCAGCCTCCGGGCGCGATGATACGTCCGGCGCCGGAGGAGGCGGTCATCCTCCTCCAACTTTCCAAGGAGCCGCACGCAGGGGCCGACGGAACGGCCGACGGCCTACGGCGTGCGCAGCCGGGCCAGCAGGCCCGCAGTGGAAGGGTCCAGCCCCTGGCTGTTGCCCGAGGCCAGGCGCGGCTCGATGTCCCTGGCCAGCACCTTGCCCAGTTCCACGCCCCACTGGTCGAAGCTGTTGATGCTCCACAGCGCACCGCTCACGAAGACCCGGTGCTCGTACAGGGCCAGCAGGGCGCCGAGAGATGCAGGGTCCAGCCGCTCCAGCACGAAGAAGCTGCTCGGCCGGTTGCCCGGGAAGTGCTTGTGGCCGCCCGCATCGGACTTCCCCTGCAGCAAGGCCGCGGCCTGTGCCAGCGCGTTGGCCAGCAGCTTGGGATGGTGGCCGGGCAGGTCGTGGGCGGCATCACGCACGGCGATGAACTCGAGCGGCACCACGTCGGTCCCCTGGTGCAGCATCTGGAAGAAGGCGTGCTGCCCGTTGGTGCCGGGCTCGCCCCAGACCACGGGCGAGGTGGCGTAGGGCACCGGGCGCCCGTCGCGGTCCACGCGCTTGCCGTTGCTCTCCATCTCCAGCTGCTGCAGGAAGGCCGGGAGTCGGCGCAGCGCCTCGTGGTACGGAGCCACGCAGCGGCTGCCCAGGCCGTGGAAGTTGCGGTACCAGACGTCCAGCAGGCCCAGGCGCACCGGCAGGTTGGATTCCAGCGGTGCGGTGCGGAAGTGCTCGTCCATCGCATGCGCGCCGGCCAGCAGCTCGCGGAAGCCCTTGGCGCCAATGGCGATGGCAATCGCCAGGCCGATGGACGACCAGAGCGAATAGCGCCCGCCCACCCAGTCCCAGAAGCCGAAGGTGGTGCGGATGCCGAAGGCCTGCGCCGCCGCCACATTGGTGGTAAGGGCAGCGAAGTGGCGCGCCACGTCGGTACCGCCCGCCCCCTCGAACCAGGCCCGGGCGCTTTGCGCATTGGCCATGGTCTCGGTGGTGGTGAAGGTCTTGGACGCGATCAGGAACAGCGTGCTCTCGGGCCGGAGCTGGCGCAGCACGCCGGCCAGTTCATGCCCATCGACGTTGGACACGAAGTGGAAGCGCTTGCCCGGTGCACGGTAGGCGTCCAGCGCCAGCACCGCCATCTGCGGCCCCAGGTCGGAGCCGCCGATGCCGATGTTGACCACGTCGGTGATCGCCGCATCGCCGCGTACCGCCTCGGCATAGGCCAGCATGGCCTCGCGCGTGTCGTGCACCTCGCGCCAGGCAGAAGCTACACTTTCTATAGCTAGAAGCCTATGATCTTCCTTGGCTACCGGCGCTTTTCCTTCAAAACCCGGATGGCGCAGCAAGGTATGCAGCACCGCCCGGCCTTCGGTGGCGTTGGTGGCTTCGCCGGCGAACATGGCGTCGCGCTGCGCCTCCAGGCCGCAGGCCCGCGCCAGCTGCAGCAGCAGGGCCTCGGTGGCGGCATCCGTACGGTTCTTGGACAGGTCGGCGAACACATGGGGCGCCTCCTGGCTGAAACGGTCGAAGCGGTCCGGGTCCACCACGAAGGCGTGGCGTGCGTCGAAATCGCGGCCTTGCGCCTCGAAATGGCGGTGCAGTTCGGTCCAGGCAGAGGTGGCGTCGCAGCGGGGAAAACGCATGTGATCCCCTGGCTCAGGCGGTCTGCATCAACTGGTCGAGCTTGTGCGCATCGGCGGCGAAGGCTCGTATGCCTTCGGCGAGCTTCTCCGTCGCCATGGCGTCCTCGTTGAGCGCGTAGCGGAAGCCCGCTTCGTCGTACTGCACCGGCTGGATCTGCAACGCCTTGGCGGCGGCCGGATCCAGGGCACGCGCCAGCGGCGCTTCGGACGCGGCCAGCTGCGCCAGCAGATCCGGGCTGATGGTCAGCAGGTCGCAGCCCGCCAGCGCGGTGATCTGCCCGACGTTGCGGAAGCTCGCGCCCATGACCTCGGTGGCGATGCCCACGTGCTTGTAGTACTCGTAGATCTGGCGCACCGACTTCACGCCCGGGTCGTTCGCGCCGGCCTGGGCGGCTTCGTCCCAGGCGCTGCCGGCGGACTTCTTGTACCAGTCGTAGATGCGGCCGACGAAGGGCGAAATGAGCCGCACCTTGGCCTGCCCGCAGGCCACCGCCTGGGCAAAGGAGAACAGCAGCGTCAGGTTGGTATGCACGCCGCGCCGCTCCAGCCGCGCCGCGGCCTGGATGCCTTCCCAGGTAGAGGCGATCTTGATCAGCACGCGGTCGGTGGACACGCCCTCGGCCTGGTACAGCTCGATGAGGCGCTCGGCGCGGGCGTAGGTGGCCTCGGTATCGAAGGACAGGCGCGCATCGACCTCGGTGGAGACCCGGCCCGGGATCAGCGACAGGATCTCGGTGCCGAAACGCACCAGCAGGCGGTCGATGGTCTCGTCCAGCGGACGGCCACGGAAACGCGCCACGGTCTGGTCCAGCAGCGGCCGGTACTCGGGCTTCTGCACCGCCTTCAGGATCAGCGACGGGTTGGTCGTCGCGTCCTGCGGCTGGTAGGCACCGAGCTGGCGGAAATCGCCGGTGTCGGCGACGACGGTGGTGAACTGCTTGAGGGCGTCGAGTTGGTTCATGCGCATCCAGCGAAAATCGGCAGGGGCGCGGCGCAGGCCGCGCATCCGGCAAAAGTGTAAGCCTCGCCAGCCAGGTGCCTGTATCCGGCCACGACAAAGCGGGCGCAAGCCCATCCCGCCGCGGTGCAGCCGCCGTGCCAAACCCGGTACAGTCGAACTCCTTTGCAGGCCCCACACCATGTCCTTTGATCTCGTACTGTTCGGCGGCACCGGCGATCTTGCCTGGCGCAAACTCATGCCAGCCCTGTTCCAGGCCTTCCGCCACGGCAGCCTGCCGCCCGAGGGGCGCATCATCGGCGTCGCCCGGGATGACCTGAGCGACGAGCAGTACCGCGCCCTGATCCAGGCACGCTTCGAAGAGGTCGAGGGCGCCAAGCGGCCCAGCCCGGAAGAGTTCGCCCAGTTCGCTTCGCTGCTGCAGTTCGTGCAGCTCGACCTGTCCAAGCCTGCGGACTATGCGCGCCTGAAAGCGAAGCTCGAAGCGCGCAACGCCGACACCGTCGTGATGTACCTGGCCACCGCGCCGGGTCTGTTCACCATGGCCTGCGAGCAGCTCGGCGCCGCCGGCCTGGCCACGCCGCGCACCCGCATCGTGCTGGAAAAGCCGCTGGGCCACGACCTGGCCTCCAACCGTGCCATCAACGAGACGGTGCGCCGCGTGTTCGACGAGCAGCAGGTGTTCCGCATCGACCACTACCTGGGCAAGCCCTCGGTGCAGAACCTGTTCGCGCTGCGCTTCGGCAATGCGCTGTTCGAGCCGCTGTGGAGGCGCGAGCTGATCGCCAACATCCAGATCACCATCGCCGAAGACCTGGGCGTGGAGAAGCGCGGCGCCTTCTACGAGACCACCGGCGCCCTGCGCGACATGGTGCAGAACCATGCGCTGCAACTGCTCTGCGCGATCGCCATGGAGCCGCCGATCAGCGCCGATGCCGACGCGATCCGGGACGAGAAGCTCAAGGTGCTGCGCTCGCTGCAGCCCTGGACCGAAGACACGCTGGAGCGCCACGCCATACGCGGCCAGTACACCTCCGGCACCGCCTATGGCGAGCGGGTGCAGGGCTACCGCGAGGAGCCCGGCGTGGACCCGGACAGCCGCACCGAGACCTTCGTCGCCCTGCGCACCGAGATCGACAACTGGCGCTGGGCCGGCGTGCCTTTCTACATCCGCACCGGCAAGCGCCTGGCCTCGCGCGACGCGCGCATCGAGATCAATTTCCGCCCCACGCCGCACCCGATCTACCCGGCACCGGCCGGCTACTCCAACCAGCTGGTCATCAACCTTCAGCCCAAGGACGGGCTGGAGCTGCACCTGCTGGCCGAGGGCCAGGACAACCGGCGCGCCGCCCGCAAGGGCCAGACACTGGCGCCGGTGCAGCTGGACCTGGACTTCGACAAGCGCTTCGGCTCCGAGCGCGTCGGCGCCTACGAGCGGCTGCTGCTCGACGTGATCGACGGCCGCCTCAACCTGTTCGTGCGCAGCGACGAGCAAGAGGCCGCCTGGCGCTGGGTCGAGCCCATCCTGGACCACTGGCAGCACAGCAGCCAGGCACCCCGCCCCTACGCCGCAGGCACATGGGGCCCCAGTGCTTCCAGCGCCATGATCGCGCGCGACGGCCATTGCTGGAGCGAAGAGAACTGATGCACCGCCGCCTTCTTGCCGCCGGCCGCCTCCGCACGCTGCAGGAGCGTTGCGCATGACCGAAGAAGGCATGCTCGAACGCATCCACGCGTCCCTGCCGTCGCTCGCGCCGGCCGAGCAGCGCGTGGGGCGCCTGGTGCTGGCCGATCCGCGCAGCTTCGCCGCCCAGCCCGTTGCCGAACTGGCCGACCGGGCCCACGTCAGCAAGCCGACGGTGGTGCGCTTCTGCCGCAGCGTGGGCTACGACGGGCTGTCGGACTTCAAGCGCAAGCTCGCAGGCACCGTGGCCGAGGGCGTGCCCTTCATCCATCGCAGCGTGGATACCGACGACAAAACCGGTGACGTGCTGGTGAAAGTGGTGGACAACGCCGTCGCGGCCTTCCTGCGCTACCGCAACGAGGCCAGTACCGTGGCGCTGGAACGCGCCGCCGAGGCACTGGCCGCGACCTACCAGACCGGGCGGCGCATCGAGTTCTTCGGGGTCGGCAATTCGGGCATCGTGGCCCAGGACGCACAGCACAAGTTCTTCCGCCTGGGCGTCACGGCCATCGCCTACAGCGACGGCCACATGCAGGTCATGAGCGCCACCATGCTGGGCCCGGGCGACTGCGTGGTCATCATCTCCAATTCGGGCCGCACCCGCGACCTGATGGACGCCGCCGACATTGCACGCAAGAACGGCGCGACCACCATCGTCATCACCGCCAGCGGCTCCCCGCTGGCTTCGGCCGGCCATATCCACCTGGCTGCAGACCACCCCGAAGGCTACGACCGCTACAGCCCCATGGTGTCGCGCCTGCTGCACCTGCTGATCGTCGATGTGCTGGCCACCTGCGTGGCACTGCGCATCGGCAGCCCGCTGCAGCCGCTGCTTAAGCAGATGAAGAACAACCTGCGCAACAAGCGCTACGCCTGACCGGTCGCATACGCTTTTGCATTCCATCGGATGGGCAGCCCGGACTCCGTGGACCGTGCGGTTCTACACGAGGCCACCGCCGTAGCGCCCTGGCGGCGGCGGGCGACGACACGAAATACGAAGAGCCCTGGGGGTATTACTGCGGCGACAGCAGGCGCACCGGCCCGTACCACGCATGGGCCTGCGAGCGGGTGTTGTCGCTGTCCGTCATCAGGGCCATGCCGACCAGCGTGCCGGCAGGCTCGCCAAAGGCCCTCTGGAAATCGGCCCGAACGTCGCGCTCGTAAGAGACCCAGCGCCCCAGGCGCTCGGGACCGGACTCCACCACCAAGGCACGGATCCGGTCGGTGCGGGGATGCGGAATAACTGTACCCACCGGCCGGTGGTTGCACCACACGTAGGTCAGCGTGGCATAGGGCATCTCCTCGCCGGTCAGCGCACGGGCCAGCTCGGACAGCAGGGCATCCTTGGTCGAAAAGCGGCTGCGGTCACCGTCGAATGCCAGCACCAGGCGTGCCGGGGCGTCATCCGCCTCGCGGCGCCCCATGTCCGAAGCCGCCATCAAGGCCGGCACCTTCCAGGAGAACTGCAGTCGTCCCACGCCCGCCGGAGGGACCTGCAATACGGTGCGGAACATGCTCGCAGAAGAAACTGCCGTGGCCTGGACGCTGTCGACCCCATCCACCTTGCCATAGGTGTAGAGCGTAGGCTGCTTGCCGGGGAAGCGCTGCTCCTCCCACTGAACTGGCACACCGTCTGCCCCAGTACCCGCCCAAGCGGCGTGGCCGGCAGCTTCAGGCAATGAGGAGGTCGGCGGGAGAGACGTACATCCCGTCAGGACAGCCGCCGCAGCGACAAGAGCAAGGGAGCAACTGATGTGGAGGCGCACCACGGAAGCTTACGACAGGAATTCCGTTCCGGTCATGGGGAATACGCCCTTTTGACACGCCCATGAAAAAAGCCACCGGCCCTGGGGCTGGTGGCTTTTGATTTCTGATCACAACCGGCACAAGGCCGGCATGTGATTAGAAGCTGTGACGCACGCCGATGTCGAGACCGGTGGACTTGCCGCCGGGGGTCGTGCCGGTAGCGGCCAGGCCGTCGGCAGAGATCGAACGGACGGAGTTGCCCTTGTTCTTCAGGTACGCAACGGTCGTGTAGACCTGGGTACGCTTGGACAGGTTGTAGCCGTAGCCGATAGCGAACTTGTCGAAATCGTTGCCGCTGTCCTTCAGGTCGAAGCGGGCGACAGAAGCACGCAGCTCGCCAGCACCCAGCGGGGCGGTAGCGCCGAGCAGGTAGGAGTTAGCCTTGCTGTTGCCGAAAGCGCCGTTCTTGACGTTTTCTTGGCCGATGAAGATCATGGGCTTGACGACGCCGAAGTCGTACGAAGCGCCGAGGTTGGCCATACGGAAGTCGTTGCCAGCAACCGTGGTGGTGGCGCCAATGACTTGCTTCCACTGACCCAGGGCAGCAGCCACGTTCAGCGGGCCGTTGGCGTAGCCGACGCGAGCACCCAGGTAGTTGCCAGCCTTGTCGTTGACAGCGGTGGACGAAGCTTCGCCGAAGGCGTACTGTGCTTGGCCGTAGAAGCCGCCCAGGTTGGAAGGCAGGAAGTAGCCAACGGAGTTGTTGTTACGAACCGTGCCGAAGCCGAAGTTGTCATAGTTCAGCGCTTGGCCAACACCACGCGTGCCGAACGGATCGAAGTTCGTGGAGTTCCAGAAGGTCGGAGCGTAGTCACGGCCCAGGCGGACTTCACCGAAGTTGCCGGACAGGCTGACGGTGGAACGGCGTTGGAAGTTGAAGCCAGCAGCGTTGCCGGTGTCAACGTTCAGGGCGCCTTCGAGCCAGAAGCTGGCAGCCAGGCCGCCGCCGAGGTCTTCGGTGCCGCGGAATCCCAGACGGCTGGCGCTGTTGCCACCGCTGGACAGGCCGATACGGTTGCCAGCGCCATTGCCGGAAACGCGCGTAACAGCAGCGTCAACGATACCGAACAGGGTCACGGAGGACTGAGCCATCGCGGAGCCGGAAGCAGCCAGCACAGCCAGGGCAATCAGGGATTTTTTCATTGCGAGTTTCTCCAAGGTTAAACAGAGGGCTCCGGATCGAGGGGTAGGGTCTGGCTCTCGCCACTGGCCTGATCCCGCCGGTTCCCCGGGCCAACCTCCTTTATGGAAGTTGGTCTTATTGCAACAGACCACTCCCCGTTGCGCAAAGGATTTAACCGGTAAATCAGGAAGAAAGGCCGTTTCGTTGCATCACAACAACGAAACGGCCGTTCCTCCAAAAGGAGCCCCCTGCCGGGCGTTTCAACCCGGATCAGAGGGAGCGCCAGGCTCAGAAAGTGTGGCGCACACCCATCTCGTAGCCCGTGGAATTGCCGCCTGCAGCCACGCCCGGCGAAGCCAGGCCGTTGATGGAGATGCCGCGCGTTGCGCTGCCGCTGTTGCTCACGCGCGCCACCGTTGCGTAGACCTGGGTGCGCTTGGAGAGGTTGTAGCCGTAACCTACGGCAAACTTGCGTGAATCGTTCGCACTGTCCTTCAGGTCGAAGCGGCTGACCGCCGCGCGGAGCTCGCCGGCGCCCACAGGCGCCGTGGCGCCGATCTCCAGCAGATCGATGCGCCGGCCGGCGCCACGCTCGGTGGCCAGCAGGACCATCGGCTTCACCATGCCGAAGTTGTACGAGGCGCCGATGCTGCTGGCCTTGTAGTCGACGCGGCTGGTGGCCGAACCGGCGCGCAGCTGGCTGTAGCCGCCCGACACGTTCACCGGGCCATCGGCATAGCCCACGCGGAAGCCGTAGGAGTCACCGCGCTGGTCATTGGCCACGTTGGAAGCGGTTTCGCCGAATGCGTACTGTGCCTGCCCGTAGAAGCCGCCGAGCTTGGGCAGCAGGTAGTTGACGGTATTGCTGGCCCGCTTCGGAGCGCTGCCCTCTATCGTCGTGCCCGTGGCGCTGCCGCCCGCAGCGGTCGCGGCATTGGCCAGCAAATTGGAGCCGCCCACCCCACCCACGCCCACGTCGCCGAACGGGTCGAAGGTCTCGATGGTCAGATAGGCCGGCACCTTGTCGCGGCCCAGGCGGACTTCACCGAAGTTGCCGAGCAGGCTGACGGTGGAACGGCGGTCGAAGGAGAAGCCCGCGGAGGTTCCGGTATCGATGCCCAGGGAGCCCTCGAGCCAGAAGCCGGCGGCCAGGCCGCCGCCCAGGTCCTCGGTGCCGCGGAAACCAAGCCGGCTGCTGCTCTGGCTGCCGTTGGCCAGGCCTGTGACATTGGCGCCGTTGCCAGAAATGCGGGCAACGGAGGCATCCACCACGCCGAACAGCGTGACATTGGAAGACTGGGCCAAGGCGGTGCCGGCGACAGACAGGGCCATGAGGGCCACGAGACTTTTTTTCATGACAGGGATCTCTCCAGAGGGTTTGACAGGGCGCCGTGCAGATCGGGCGCGGGGAGCGCTGCGGCACGGCCAACCTCCTTGTGCGGAAGCCAGGGCCATTACAGAAACCTTCTGTGACACCCCGGAGAAACCCTTAGAAACCCCGGGGCTAGCGCTGCCCCTCTGCAGGCCGCGGACGCTCTCCCGGCACCGTGCTATCTTGGTCCCTGACTCAAGACGGAAGGCAGATCCACCATGGACCGATTGCTTGCGACCGCGGACGCGGCGCTGCGCACCCTTTTTGCCGAACCCCGGGCGGCGCGTCCTTCGCCTGGCGTGCAGCCTTCAGAACTGGACGCGGCGCAGAAACGCCTCGCCGGGGCCCTGATGCGCGTCAACCACGTGGGCGAGGTCTGCGCCCAGGCCCTTTACACGGCACAGGCGGCCACCACGCGCAGTCCCGCGCTGCGGGCGCACTTCGAGGCAGCCTCGCGCGAGGAAACCGACCACCTCGCCTGGACACGCCAGCGCCTGGAGGAACTGGGCGACCGGCCGAGCCTGCTCAATCCGCTCTGGTATGCCGGCGCCTTCGCGCTGGGGGTGGTCGCCGGGAAGCTGGGCGACCGCGTGAGCCTGGGCTTCGTGGCCGAGACCGAGCAGCAGGTCGGCGCGCACCTGCGCAGCCATCTGGAGCGCCTGCCAGCCGAGGACGCCGCCTCACGTTCCGTCGTGGCGCAGATGGAGAAGGACGAACTGCAGCACGCCGCCGAGGCGCGCGCCGCCGGCGGCATCGACCTGCCGGCTCCGGTCAAGGCCCTGATGCGCGGCGCGGCGCGGGTCATGACCACGACCGCGCACTACGTCTGACCTCAGGCTTCGACCAGGTCGAAGCCGGTAGTGATCTCGGCCGTCTTGCCCAGCATGATGCTGGCCGAGCAGTATTTGTCGTGGCTCATGGCGATGGCACGCTCCACCGCAGTCGGAGGAAGGCCCTTGCCGGTCACCGTGAACTGCATGTGGATCCTGGTGAACACCTTGGGATCGGCATCGGCCCGTTCGCTGCTCAGGCGCACCGAGCAGCCGCGCACGTCGTGCCGGCCGCGCTTGAGGATCAGCACCACGTCATAGGCCGTACAGCCACCGGTGCCGGCCAGCAGCAACTCCATCGGCCGGGGCGCGAGGTTGCGGCCGCCGTTCTCAGGCCGCGCCGCGTCAGGGGCGCCATCCATGACGACCACATGGCCGCTCCCGGTTTCCGCGACAAAGCCCATCGGCGATTGGGTCCCGCTGGCGCCGGTCCAGCTCACTGTGCATTCCATGAATTTCCCGTGGTCGATCAAGATTGACGCAAGCCTTGTTGCGTTTTGCCAACTATTTGGCGATTTCTGCTTCCCGCTTGTTGCAACGCAGCATGACTACCGCGTATACTACGCATCAAGCATAACGAATCGGGACTTACCCGGCTCCTATGCACCAGTTGTCTCCTCCACCTCCTCCTTTGGTGGATTTAGCCCCTAGCCGCAAGGCTCGGGGCTTTTTTCTTGGCCCTCCGCCCCCGGCGGGGCGGCGAGCGCGGACGGGCCCTGCCCTATGATCATTGGCCGCACCTGCTGCGATCACGTATTGACTCCCCGCCCATGACTGCCCCCTCCGCCGCGCTCACCCCCGCCGACTACCTGACCAAGATCCTCAACGCCCGCGTCTACGACGTGGCGATCGAGTCCCCCCTGGAGCGGGCACGCAACCTGAGCATACGGCTGGGCAACACGGTGCTGCTCAAGCGCGAGGACCAGCAGCCGGTGTTCAGCTTCAAGCTGCGCGGCGCCTACAACAAGATGGCGCACCTCACGCCGGCCCAGCTCGAGCGCGGCGTCATCTGCGCCTCGGCCGGCAACCATGCACAGGGGGTGGCGATGAGCGCACGCAAGCTCGGCACGCGTGCCGTGATCGTGATGCCGACCACCACGCCGCAGCTCAAGGTCGACGCCGTGCGCGCGCTGGGCGGCGAGGCCGTGCTGCATGGTGAAAGCTATTCCGACGCCTACCAGCACGCCATCCTGCTGGAGCAGGAGCGCGGCCTGACCTTCGTGCACCCGTTCGACGACCCGGACGTGATCGCCGGCCAGGGCACCATCGCCATGGAGATCCTGCGCCAGGTGCAGGGCATGGGCCAGGGCCTGGGCTCGGACCGGCTGGACGCGGTGTTCGTCGCCATCGGCGGCGGCGGGCTGATCTCGGGCGTGGCCAACTACATCAAGGCGGTGCGCCCGGGCGTGAAGGTGATCGGCGTGCAGATGAACGACTCCGACGCCATGATGCAGTCGGTGGCCGCCGGCCAGCGCGTGACGCTGGCGGACGTGGGCCTGTTCTCCGACGGCACTGCGGTCAAGCTGGTGGGCGAGGAAACCTTCCGCATCGCCAGCGGCCTGGTGGATGGCTTCATGACGGTGGATACCGACGCCGTCTGCGCCGCCATCAAGGACGTCTTCGTCGACACGCGCAGCATCGTCGAGCCGGCCGGCGCGCTGGCGGTCGCGGCGATCAAGCAGTACGTGGCACAGCACGGCACCAGCGGCGAGACCTACGCCGCCATCCTGTGCGGCGCCAACATGAACTTCGACCGGCTGCGCTTCGTCGCCGAGCGCGCCGAGGTGGGCGAGGAGCGCGAGGCCCTGTTCGCCGTCACCGTGCCGGAGGAGCGCGGCAGCTTCCGGCGCTTCTGCGAAAGCATCGGCACGCTGCCGGGCGGCCCGCGCAACGTGACCGAATTCAACTACCGCATGGGCGGCAGCGAGCGTGCCCACGTGTTCGTCGGCCTGACCACCGCGGCGCGGGGCGAATCGGCGCGGATCGCCGCGCACTTCGATGCGCAGGGCTGTCCCACGCTGGACCTGACGCATGACGAACTGGCCAAGGAGCATCTGCGCCACCTCATGGGTGGGCAGGCGCCCACCATGCCCGGCGCGCCCGAACGGCTGCTGCGCTTCGTCTTCCCGGAGCGGCCCGGCGCGCTGCTGAAGTTCCTGAGCCTGATGCAGCCGACCTGGAACATCAGCCTGTTCCACTACCGCAACCAGGGCGCCGACTACGGCCGCATCCTCGTCGGCCTGCAGGTGCCCGAGGGCGATGGCGCGGCGTTCGACGCCTTCCTGGGCACGCTGGGCTATCCCTGGGTCGAGGAGACGGCCAACCCGGCCTACCGGCTGTTCCTGGGGCAGTAGTGCCGGGTCCGGTCCTGCAGCCGCACCTGCGCCGCTTCCTGCTGGCCCTGCAGTTCTTCACGCGCATTCCCGTCACGGGCCGACTGGCCGACTGGGTGGGATTCAGCCCGCAGATGCTGCGCGACAGCGCGGCGCATTTTCCCGGCGTGGGCTGGGTGGTGGGCCTCGCGGCCGGGGCCGTCTACGCGCTGGCGGCCTGGGCGCTGGGGCCTACGCCGTTCACGCCGCTGGCCGCAGCCGTGCTGTGCACTGTCGCCACGGTCCTGCTGACCGGCGGCTTCCATGAAGACGGCCTGGCCGACACGGCAGACGGCCTGGGCGGCAGCGCCGACCGGACGCGCGCGCTGGAGATCATGAAGGACTCGCGCCTGGGCGCCTTCGGCGCGCTCGCGCTGGTGCTGGCCCTGGCGGCCAAGGTCGCGCTGCTGGCGGTGCTGGGCACGCACGGGCTGGGTGCGGTGCTGGCGGCGCTGTTCGCGGCACATGTGCTGTCGCGCTTCGGGCCGCTGCTGCTGATCCGCGCCCTGCCCTACGTCGGGGACGCGTCCGGCTCCAAAAGCAAGCCGCTGGCCGACCGGATCGATCCGGCTGCCCTGCGGATCGGAGTCTTCTGGTGTTTTGTGCCGTTAGCCCTTGCTGCGCTTTGGCATGGCGCTCTATTTTTGATAGTACCCATGGCCGCCAGCGCCTTGGCGCTGGTGCTGGTGGGCCGGCTGTTGGCGCGCCGCCTCGGCGGCTTCACGGGCGATGGCCTGGGCGCGGCCCAGCAGTGCTGCGAAATCGCCTTCTACTTCGGCGCGGCGGCGGTGATGAGATGAAACACCCCCAGGCTACGCGCTTCGCGTCTGCGCCAACCCCCACAAGGGGGCACCGCCTGCGGCCTGGCAAAGCCAGCGCCGCGGCGGCTTGCGCATGGCCTGCCCCGCGGCCTTCGGAGCTTTTGTGTTTCATGCGCTGTGGGCGCGCGAGCGCCATGGAAAACTGAGATGCGCCGCCTCTGGCTGGTGCGGCATGCGCAGCCGCTGGTGGCGCCGGGGCTCTGCTACGGGCAGCTGGACCTGGCCGCGGATGTGGACGCCACCGCGCAGGCGGCCACCGCGCTGGCCACGGCGCTGCCCGAGGACTGCGCGGTCTTCACATCGCCGCAACAGCGCTGCCGTCAGCTGGCCGTGGCATTGCAGGCGCGCCGGCCCGATCTGCGGCCCCAGGCCGATGAGCGCCTGCGCGAATTCGACTTCGGCACCTGGGAGGGCCAGGCCTGGGACGCCATCGGCGCCGCGGCGCTGGAGGCCTGGACCGCCGACTTCGCCCGCCATGCGCCCGGCGGCGGCGAGACGGTGCAGGCGCTGCTGGCGCGCGTCGGCGCCGCCTTCGAGGCCAGCCGTTCGCTGGCGCAACCGGAGGTGGTGTGGATCACGCATGCGGGGGTGATGCGCGCCGCCAGCCTGTGGGCCGCCGGCCGGCGCATGCTGGACAGCGCTGCCGACTGGCCCCTCGATGCGCCCGGATTTGGCGGCTGGGCGACGCTGGAGATGCCGGCTACTTGAGCGCGGGCATGTCGATGGCAAGAGCCTGGGAGCCGGCATCGCCCAGGAAGGCGCGGCGCGGCGCCACCGACTGCAGCACGTAGCCCGGCGCCACGGTGCTGCCCACGCGGAAGGGCCGCGGCGGCTGGCCGTCCACGGCGATCAGCGCGGTGCCGCCACGGCTGCTGCCGGCCACCACCCCCAGCAGCGAGAAGCGGCCCGGCGCCGGCGCGGCCTGCGCCACGGTGGCAGGCATGGCGCCCAGGGCGCGCGCCACGACCGCCGGGTCGGCGGCAGCGGCGGCCTCGGCCCCCACCGGCGCGTAGGCCGGGCCGGGCGCCGGCGCCGCCAGGCGCAGCCCCCAGAACACCAGGCTGCCCACGGCGAGCAGCCAGACCAGGCTGGTCACGGCGGGCGGGGTCCAGCGGGCGACGTAAAGGCTTTGCATCCGGCGATTATCATGGAACGCTCGGCCCCAACGCCCTTCCTGCCTTACCTGCAGCACGTACGCCATCGCACCATGCAACGCCTTCCCGCCTTCATCCGCCGCCCCCTGCAGGCCGGCTTCACCCTGATCGAACTGATGGTGGTGCTGGTCATCATCGGCGTGCTCGCCGCGCTGATCGTGCCCAACGTGCTCGACCGCGCCGACGACGCACGCGTGACGGCCGCCCGCACCGACGTCAACAACCTCATGCAGGCGCTCAAGCTGTACCGCCTGGACAACCTGCGCTACCCCACGGCCGAGCAGGGCCTGCAGGCGCTGATCGTGCGTCCCACCACGCCACCTGTCCCCGGCAACTGGAAGCCCTACCTGGAGAAGCTGCCCAACGACCCGTGGGGCCGCCCCTACCAGTACCTGAACCCCGGCGTGCGGGGCGAGGTCGACGTGATGTCCTTCGGCGCGGACGGCCAGTCCGGCGGCGAAGGGAAAAACGCGGACATCGGCAGCTGGCAGTAGGAGTTGGGCCCCCAGGCTTGCCACTGCGTGTGCTTCGCCACCCCCCAGGGGGGAGGCGCTGCCGCCTTGGGGCGGCCCGGCGACGGCAGTAGCCCCCCGGCTTGCCACAGCGTGCGCCTCACCACCACCAAAAAGCCGCGACCCGCTCGCGGCTTCACCCTGCTGGAGCTGCTGGTGGTGGTGGCCATCATCGCGCTGGGTTCGGCCGGCGTGGCGCTGACGATGCGCGACGGCAGCCAGACCCAGCTCGAACGCGAGGCAGACCGACTGGTCGCGCTGCTGGAGTCGGCCCGGGCGCAGTCGCGCACCAGCGGCGTGCCGGTGCTCTGGCATCCTTCGCCGCAAGGCTTCGCCTTCGATGGCCTGCCGGCCGGCGCGCTGCCCACGCAATGGCTCTCCACCGATACCCGGGTCGCGGGCGACGCCCTGCTGCTGCTCGGTCCCGAGCCCCTGATCGGCCCGCAGCAGGTGGTGCTGGTATCGGCGGCGCGGCCCGACCGGGCACTGCGCGTGGCGACCGACGGCCTGCGGCCGTTCAGCGTATCGCCATGAAGCGCCTGCACGGATTCACGCTGGTGGAAGTGCTGGTGGCGCTGGGCATCGTCGCCATCGCCTTGCTGGCCGGCCTGCGCGCCACCAGTGCGCTCACGCGCAACGCGCTGCGGCAGTCCGACATGCTGCTGGCCCAGATCTGCGCCGAGAACGAGCTGGTGAAGGTGCGCCTTTCGCGGCAGATGCCGGGCATCGGCGACAGCACCGTGGCCTGCGCGCAGGGCGAGCGCGAATTCGCCGTGGCGGTGGCCGTGCGGCCCACGCCCAACCCGCGCTTCCGGCGCGTCGATGCGCAGGTCAAGGACGGCGACAGCCCCGTGCTCACACTCTCGACCATCGTGGGGCAGTACTGATGGAGCACCCCCAGGCTACGCGCTTCGCGTCTTCGCCCTCCCCCTCGAGGGGGCACCGCCTGCGGCCTGGCAAAGCCAGTTCCGCGGCGGTCCGCGCATGGCCTGCTCCGCGGCCTTCTGTGCCGGCCGGTTGCATGCGCAGCACCATGGATAGCTGATGCGCAGCAGATCCGTACGCGGCTTCACGCTGATCGAACTGCTGGTGGCCCTGGCGGCGATGGCGCTGCTGGCCATCATGAGCTGGCGCGGCCTGGACGGCATGGCGCGGGTGCAGGAGCAGACCAGGACCCGGGCAGACGCGGTGCTGGCGCTGCAGGCCGGCCTGGCGCAATGGGGATCGGACCTGGACGCCGTGGCGGCGATACCGCGCCTGCAGGCGCTGGACTGGGACGGCCGCGCGCTGCGCATCACGCGGCGCGGCACGGCCGGCCCGGGCGACGGCCTGCGCGTGGTGGCCTGGGCGCGCCGCGCCACCGGCAACGGCGTGTGGTGGCTGCGCTGGGAATCGGTGCCGCTGACCACGCTGGCGCAGTGGGAGGACGCCTGGCAGCAGGCCGCGCTGTGGGCGCAGAACCCGGGCGACGCGGAGCGCCGGCGCGAAGTGCCGGTCACGCCCCTGACCGACTGGCAGATCTTCTACTACCGCAACAACGCCTGGACCAATCCGCTTTCCAGCGACGCCGGCACCAGCGCAGCCGCCCCCGGCACTGCCGCCGCGCCCACCCTGCCCGACGGCGTGCGCCTGGTGCTGACCCTGCCGCCGGGCCAGCCGATCAGCGGCACGTTGCTGCGCGACTGGGTCAATCCCACTGTGGGCGGGGGCAAGTCATGAGCGCCACCCGGCCGCCCGAAAGGGGCCGTACCGCAGCCCGACAGGGCGGAGGTACCCGAATGACCCGGATCCGCCAGCGTGGCGCGGCGCTGCTCGCAGCCATGCTCACCGTCACCCTGGTCGCCACCTTCGCCGCTGCCGCCATGTGGCAGCAATGGCGCAGCGTCGAGGTGGAGAGCGCCGAGCGCGCACGCATCCAGGCGGCCTGGGTGCTGATCGGCGCGCTCGACTGGTCGCGCCTGATCCTGCGCGAGGACGGCATCAACGGCGGCCCCGACTACCCAGCCGAGCCCTGGGCGCTGCCGCTGCAGGAGGCGCGGCTGTCGAGCTTCCTGGCCGCGGCCGACCGCGACACGCTGTCCGACGCCACCGCCGACGTGCGCGACGCCTTCCTGTCGGGGCAGATCCTCGACGCGCAGGCCAAGATGAACGTGCGCAACCTGGCGCTCAGCGGCACCGCGCAGGAGTTCTGGATGCAGGCCTTCCAGCGCCTGTTCACGCGGCTCGGCCTGCCGGTCTCGGACCTGAGCCGCATCGCGCAGGGCATGCAGGCCGCGCTGGCGGGCGGCGAGAACGCGCCGCTGCTGCCGCAGCATCTCGAGCAGTTGGCGTGGTTCGGTGTCTCGCCGCAGACACTGCAGGTACTCGCCCCTTACGCCACGGTGCTGCCGACCGACACCCTGGTCAACCTCAACACGGCCGATCCCATCGTGCTCACCGCCGCCGTACCCGGCCTGGATGCGGCCACGGCCCAGCGCGTGGCCGCCTCGCGCGGCAGCACCTACTTCCGCAGCGTGGCGCTGGCAGGCCGGTCCTTCGGCAGCGCGGCGCAGGTCGACGAGCGCTACCACGCCATCGCCACCACCTTCTTCGAGGTGCGCGGCCGCCTGCGGCTGGACCAGGCGGTGGTCGAGGAGCGCTCGCTGGTGCAGCGCAGCAGCGACAAGGTGAGCACGGTCTGGCGCGAGCGCGGCGCCATCGGCGTGGCACAGGCGCTGCAGGCCGCGTCGCGCTGACATGCGCGCTCTCTACAATCGCCCGCAACCTGCCTGTCCATGAGCACCCTGATCGTCTCCCTTCCCGCACACGCCGGCGCCGCCGAGTGGCACTACGTGCTGACCGGCGACGGCCACGCCGCCCTGCGCCATGGCAGCGCCGCCGCGGCCCTGCTGCCCTCGCCGGGCCGGGCCGGTGAGGTGGTCGCGGTGGTGCCGGTGCGCGCCCTGTCGTGGCAGCGCGTGGAGCTGCCGCGCGGCGTGCGCGCCAACGGCCCGGCGCCGCGGGTGCGCGCCGTGCTCGAAGGCCTGCTGGAAGAACGGCTGCTGGACGACCCGCAGTCCCTGCATTTCGCGCTGGCGCCCGGCGCCCATGCCGGCACGCCGGCCTGGGTGGCGGTCTGCGACCGTGCCTGGCTGCAGGGCGCCCTGCAGGTGCTCGAAGCGGCGGGCCGGCCGGCCACGCGCATCGTCCCCGAATTCGCACCCGAGGCCGCGCCGCCGGTGCTGCACGCCCTGGGCACGCCCGAAGACCCGCTGCTGGTGGCGCTGGGCCACGGCCCGGCCGGCGACCTGCTGGCGCTGCCCCTGTCGGCCGCCAGCCTGGCGCTGGCCACGCCCACCGCGGACGCCGGCGCCGAGCCGGTGCCGCTCCTGGCCGAGCCCGCCGTCGCGGCGCTGGCGGAGCAACTGGCGGATCGCCCGGTGCAATTGCACACCAGCACCGAACGCTGGCTGGCGGCCGCGCGCTCGCCCTGGGACCTGGCGCAGTTCGACCTGGCCAGTTCGGGCCGCCGCCGCGTCACCAAGCGTGCCGGCGCGCTGCTCGGCGAACTGCTGCGCGCACCGCAATGGCGCGCCGCGCGCTGGGGTGCCGGGCTGCTGGTGGCGGCCCAGCTGGTGGGCCTCAACGCCTGGGCCTGGAAGGAGCGCAGCGCGCTCGACGCGCGCCAGGCCAGCCTCAACGCCGTGCTCACGCAGACCTTCCCCACGGTGCGCGTGGTGGTCGACGCACCGATCCAGATGGAACGCGAGCTGGCCCTGCTGCGCCAGGCCACCGGCACGGCCAGCGGCGGCCTCGAATCGCTGCTGGCCGCCATCGGTACCGCGCTGCCGGAGGGCCGTTCGCCGCGCGGGCTGGAATTTGCCGGCGACGAGCTGCGGCTGCGCGGGCTCGACCTGGCGGCGGCGGAGGCGGCCACGTTCAGCGACCGCCTGCGCACCCTGGGTATCGCCGTGCGCAGCGATGGCGACGTTCTGGTCGTGAAAGCAGGGAGCCCCCGATGAATCCGCAAGCCGCCGCCCTGCTGGCGCGCTGGCGCGCACTGGCGCCGCGCGAGCGTTCGCTGGTGCGCATCGCCGCCATTGCCATCGGCCTGGCACTGCTCTGGTGGGTGCTGCTGGCGCCGGCCCTGCGCACGCTGCAGGCGGCCGAACTGCGCCGTGGTGCGCTCGATGCGCAGCAGCAGCGCCTGATGGCCCTGAAAGCCGAGGCCGAGCGGCTCAAGAGCCAGCCGCGCGCCAGCTATGACGATTCGCTGCGCGCGCTGGAGAGCTCGGTGCGCGACGGCCTGGCCGGCACCGGCCGGTTGAGCGTGGTCGGCGAGCGCGCGACCGTCACCCTGCGCGGCACCCCGGCCGATACGCTGGCTGCCTGGCTGGACCAGGCCCGCGCCAATGCCCGGGCGCTGCCGCAGGAAGCCCGCCTGGCGCGCAGCACCGCCGACACCCGCGCTCCGGCGCACCCGGCCCTGCCGGCACGCGCCCCGAACGGTGCGGACTTCTCGCCGAACCCGCCCGTGGTCACCGCCCCCGCCGCGGCCGACGACGGCCCCGCGCGCTGGGACGGCACCGTGGTGCTGGCCCTGCCGCCGCGCTGATCCTTGCGCCCCGCACCGCTGCCCGTGGCCCGTCGCCTGTCCTCTCTGCCCTCCGCCCGCGCACCACGCGCCGGCTGGGGCTGGGCCGTCGCCGGCGGCGTGCTGGGCCTGCTCGCGGCCTTGCTGTACTTTGCGCCGGCCCGCTGGCTGTCGGACGCACTGGCCCAGGCCAGCGGCGGCCACCTGCTGCTGGCCGCGCCGCGCGGCACGGTCTGGAACGGCTCGGCCCAGCTGGTACTCACCGGCGGCCCCGGCAGCGCCGACGCCACGGCGCTGCCCGACCGGCTGCAGTGGCAGCTGCAGCCGCACTGGAACGGTTTTTCCCTGCAGCTGCAGGCGCCCTGCTGCACGCCGGCACCGCTGGCGCTGCGCGCCCTGGCCCGCTGGGGCGGCGCCCGCATCGAGGTGGCCGACGGCAGTTCGCAGTGGCCCGCGGCCCTGCTGAGCGGCCTGGGTACGCCCTGGAACACGCTGCAGCCACAGGGCTCGCTGGCGCTGAGCACGAACGGGCTGGTCGTCGAACTGGTCGCCGGCCGGCTCACGCTCTCCGGCGGCGCGCAACTCGATGCGCGCGAGGTGTCCTCCCGCCTGTCACCGCTTCGGCCCATGGGCAGCTACCGGCTGGCACTGGCCGGCGGCGACCTGCCGACGCTCGGGCTGCAGACGCTCGAAGGCGCGCTGCAGCTGTCGGGCCAGGGCCGCTGGATCGGCTCGCGCCTGCGCTTCGAGGGCGAAGCCACCGCCGCAGCCGGCCATGAGGCCGCGCTGTCGAATCTCCTGAACATCATCGGACGGCGCATCGGCGCCCGCTCCATCATCACCGTGGGTTGACGCATGACACATCGCACGCCGCGCTCTTCGCTCCGGGCCCCGCGCACCGTGGCGCGAATTGCTACATTATCAGTAGCGACATGCCTAGGAACCTCCTTGGCTACAGGCATTATTGGCTTGCAAAATGCAGTGGCACAGACCGCCCGCGGCGCAGCGCCTCCCTCGGTCGGCGCGCGTGAGCCGGTAACGCTGAACTTCGCCAACGCCGACATCGAGGCCGTGGCGCGCACCATGTCCACCATTACCGGCCGCAACGTCGTGGTGGACCCGCGCGTGAAGGGCACGATGACGCTGGTGACCGAGCGCCCGGTGCCGCCGGCGCTGGCCTTCGACCAGTTCCTGGCCGCGCTGCGGCTGCAGAACTTCACCGTGGTCGAAGCCGCCGGCCTGTACAAGGTGGTGCCCGAGGCTGACGCCAAGCTGCAGAGCGGCGCGGTCACGGTGTCGCCCGGCGGCCGCGGCGGCAACGTCACCGGCAACCAGATCGTCACGCAGATCTTCAAGCTCAACTTCGAGAACGCCAACAACCTGGTGCCGGTGCTGCGCCCGCTGATCAGCCCGAACAACACGATCAACGTGAACCCGGGCAACAACTCGCTGGTGATCACCGACTACGCGGAGAACCTGCAGCGCATGGGCAAGATCATCGCGGCCATGGACGTGTCCAACGCCAGCGACGTGGAAGTGATTCCGCTGCACTACCAGAACGCCACCGAACTGGCACCGCTGATAGCGCGGCTGGTCGAAGGCACCGGTACCCAGGGCGCCACGACCGGCGGCACACCGGTGGCCGGCGTCCCGGCCGCCACCCAGGGCCAGACCGACAACGCCTTCCGGACCACGCTGATCGCCGAGCCGCGCAGCAATGCGCTGATCCTGCGCGCGGCCAACCCGGCACGCGTGGCGCTGGTGCGCTCGCTGGTGGCCAAGCTCGACCAGCCGGCGCAGGACAGTGCCAACGGCGACGCCGGCAACATCCACGTGGTCTACCTGAAGAACGCCGAGGCCACGCGCCTGGCCGTGACGCTGCGCGCCGCGCTGGCCTCGCTCTCGGCCAACAACGGCAGCTCCGGTGCCGGCGGCAGCACGGGCATCGCCGGCACCACCGGCGGCACGCCGCAATCCACCTCGATGTCGCTGCCCCAGTCCACCAGCTTCGGCAGCAGCTACGGGAGCAGCGGCACCAGCGGCGCCTCCAGCCTGGGCAGCAGCGTCTCGTCCAACTTCGGCAACAGCGCCATGCCCTCCACCGGCGGCACCATCCAGGCCGATCCGGCCACCAACTCGCTCATCATCACCGCCAGCGAGCCGCAGTACCGGCAGCTGCGCGCCGTCATCGACAAGCTCGACGGCCGCCGCGCCCAGGTGCTGGTGGAGAGCCTGGTGGTGGAGGTCAATGCCAGCAAGGTGGCCGACTTCGGCATCCAGTGGCAGTCGGTGCTGGGCAACAGCGGCTCCGGCACCATCGGCGTCATCGGCAACAACTCCAGTGTGGCCGGCTCCAACATCATCAACCTGGCGGTCGCCGCCGCCTCGGGCAATGCCAGCACCATCGCCTCGGCGATCTCGTCAGGTTCCGGCCCGTCGAGCGGCTTCAACCTGGCCCTGGTACCGCGCATCAACGGCAAGTACTACCTGGGTGCGCTGGCCAACTTCCTGCAGAACTCGGGCGACGCCAACGTGCTGTCGACGCCCAACCTGCTGACGCTGGACAACGAAGAGGCCAAGATCATCATCGGCCAGAACGTACCCTTCCCCACGGGCTCCTACGCCAACACCACGGGCAGCAGCACCGTGAATCCGTTCACCACGGTGGAACGCAAGGACGTGGGCCTGACGCTGCGCGTGAAGCCGCAGATCAACGAGAACGGCACGGTCAAGATGGCGATCTACCAGGAGGTCTCCAGCGTCGATGCCAGCACCGCCACCAACACCAATGGCCCGACCACCAACAAGCGCGCGATCGAATCCAACGTGCTGGTGGACGACGGCAGCATCGTGGTGCTGGGGGGCCTGCTCTCGGACGACTATTCGCTGGGCCAGGACAAGGTGCCGGTGCTCGGCGACGTGCCGGTGCTGGGCGCGCTGTTCCGCAACGAGACCCGCAGCCGCAAGAAGACCAACCTGATGGTGTTCCTGCGGCCGACCGTGGTGCGCGACAGCGCCAGCAGCGACAGCCTGGCGCAGGACCGCTACGAGGCCATCCGCGCGCTGCAGATGAACATCCAGCCCGCCGACAGCACGATCATGCAGGGCGTGAATGCGGCCCCGGTGCTGCCGCCGCTGCGCAGCGTCGAGCCCAGGGCCGCGGCGCGCGAAGAGGGCATCCGCGGCACCACGCTGATTCCGCCGCCGATGCCGCCCGCCGTCACCGCGCCCTCGGGTCCGCCGCTGCGCGGCGCGCTGCCACCCACGGCCGACCCGGCCACGCGCCAGGAAAGCCCGTGAGTCGGGGCTGCCCCCAATGACCCGCCACCCGCTGCCCTATGCCTTCGCCCGCACCCACCAGCTGCTGCTGGAGGACGACGGCGAGCAGCTGACGCTCTGGCACGGCGCCGCGCCCGATGGCACGGCACTGGGCGAGGTGCTGCGCAAGCACGCGGTCGCCGCGCTGCAGCGCCTGGACAACGCGGCGCTGGCCCAACGCATCAGCGCGGCCTACGCGCAGGGCGAATCTAGTGCGGCCACCGTGGTCAGCGAAGTCGAGAGCGATGCCGACCTGTCGCGCATGATGCAGGACCTGCCGGCCATCGAGGATTTGCTGGAGACGTCCGACGACGCGCCCATCATCCGCATGCTCAACGCGCTGCTCACGCAGGCCGCGCGCGACGGCGCCAGCGACATCCACATCGAGCCCTACGAGCGCCACAGCAGC
>Ga0116227_10003918_pt1 | contig 32693 bp, 24 predicted proteins | sample S1TSphgellanicum_FD_89693 | JGI IMG/M metagenome (GOLD analysis project Ga0116227, IMG submission 89693) | Host-associated microbial communities from peat moss isolated from Minnesota, USA - S1T2_Fb - Sphagnum magellanicum MG | ecosystem: Host-associated > Plants > Peat moss > Unclassified... | reverse complement strand
CGTGTTTTCGGAAATTTCCAAAACTTTCGGGAACCAAGGTTTAAAATGTCAAAACCGGGGTTTTGGGTTTTCTCACGTTGGGTAAAGGAGTAAATACCTGGACTGATATCCTGAGGGTACACACGGCTGGTTCTAATACCCGCACAACGTCGGTCGGGACCACTGCGCGTTCGAGGTGGCTGGAGTGGCGTAGCCACGAATGTCCGAAGGTCACGAGTACAATTAGTTTTAAATATGGGGGGAGAGAAGCAAATAACATTTGAGCATTATATATCAACATGGGTTTTCATATGGCAATCCTATTGATTATTTAAGAAGTGTTTGAGTTTGATGTCTTGAGCTCTTCAAAATCTTGTTTCAACCATTTAAATTGATTGTGTTGTAGATTCATGCATTTCAACATTGAAATGCACTCCTTTTTATACTAGGAGAATGTTTCTCATGAAAGCACAAATTATGTTGTATAATGCAAAGGTGCACATAAATATTTTGCTTATTTTGTCCTTTTGTGTGCATGAAGTAACGCACATGTAATATGTCAATCAATATTTATGTTAGCTTGTTGATTGGACATTAGCAATTAATTTACAAGAAGATCCATGTGTTGTTCAATCAATATAAACCTATAGAGTATGACAATTCAAGCAACATTTCAAGCAAAAATAAGATCCAAGTTTGTAGGGTTTTGGGAAATGCTTGTTTTGAGCTCTATGACAATTCACAAGTTTGTGTATTTCCTTTCTTATGCATTGTGCATTTGGTTTTGTGCTACGATTGTCATTTGATGAATTCATCACATTTAGAAAGACAAAGGTAAATGCATACTTAGTTTCTTTTTTAACGTACTTGTTATATCGCATCATTCCTTCGAATTCACCATGATTTTATGCACAAATGTCTTGTTTTGCAAAACTAGTATATGGAACAAGGTTTTCCACATTTATTCTTATCTCCTTGGAGTACCATTGACCTAACTTTGACATATGAATACAATTTGATAATAGCCAAAGAAATTTGATTTCTTCCTTTTCATTTCTATCCAACTGCAATGCCAAAATCAAAGCCAAGTGCACATGTTGTTCTAACATGTTGGTCACATGGAATCTCAACAAATTGATGCCTTGAACTCCCACCAAATCAATGTTTGTTGTTTCTAATAGTAAACCTAATGGCAAAATTTAAACCTAAAATTAAAGGCATTACCAAAATAAAGGTCAAACGAGGTCATAGCCAAGCACAAGCCTAATTTTAATAATGCCCCCAACTAAGGGCTTTAGCCAACATAAAGATTTGTCAAAATATTTTTCTAATGATAAGTAGACTTTACAATGTGCAACACAATAAATGGAAACAATTGCTCAAAAATCGTAAAGCATTTCAAATTGAAAGGCTTGCTCTATTGCTAGTGAAAATTTACATGTTATATCATGTGTTGTCCATAGGTAATAAGAATTTTTTGGTGGATCTCAATGTCATGAAAGGCTACCTTTGATATCATTATTGAATCAAGAACAACCTAGCTAAGGTTTTTCTTTCACTTGTGAAGGAAGGCATTTCTTTCACTTGAGGCATTACACCTTGGGAAGTGTGGGAGGAGCTCAAGGTCCTAGGATATGTTATTCCTAGGGCATTCTGCCTTGACAAGAACACCTTCCTTGATGTAACAAATGGGGTGCCATTTAAATGCACTAAATGAAACTTACAAGTTGTTTTAAATCATTTTTCCCTTCCCTAAGGAACTTATCCCCACTCCAAGAAGATTACAAGAAAGCACATGTGAAATTGTGTTGGGAAAGATCCCTCAAACTACATTTCAAAAAAATCTCTCAAGCTATATTATGTGTAAAGTAATGCCTAGACAACAACGCAAAACTATTTGGTGTAAAAAGCAAGGCAACCCCATATAAAGGAACTTTATGTATGTATGGAAGCACCTTAAGATGTGTAAGACAACTTGATAAAAATCCTTTCACACATGTTAACTAGGTTTAGAATTAGGTGTCTTTAGCCCCCTTAACACTTGCAATGGTGACAAAAAACAATGTTATGTGGTGACCAACTAATTGTTTAATAAAAAATATTCACACATGATGTTTGTAAAGTATGTATTTTCAACTTTGTTACTAGCATCCACTCATGAATTCATACCTTGGTGTTGATAAGTTACATTGTACCCCCTTTTTTCTTTTATCATTTTATTTCACAACCATCTATCCTCCCCATCTTTTCTTGCAATCTCTTTTTCTCCTCTCTATTCTTTTGTTCTCCACATTGCTTTCCATTGTCATTGTTGTGCGTGTCAAAGTGTTTTGTTAATTTTATTGCATTAACACACAATTGTTGAAGAAGATTAGTGGTTTATTTTATATGTGCACACGTGTGTTAATAATGGTAGGTTGAATCTTGGTGTCTACTACAACACACATGCATCAACAATGGAGGTAATTTGCAATGGTGTGCAACCTTGACACTTGTGCAATGGAAGGGAACAATAGATGTTGTATCCAAACTATGGAGTAATGAAAGTCTTGGCAATGGCTGGCAAATGACAAGAATATTTTGGATAGGATCGATTCTTTAACATTCTCAACATTGAGTTATGGCCTAAATTTGGACCTTTTAAACGACGTTGTCTTTTGATCATGAAATCTAAATTGTATTAAAAAAATTTGTTGTTCCTAACATTTTTCCTAATTTTACTTAACCTTTTGCAAACACCAACAAGAATGCCACACAAACATTTACATTAGTTAACATTTTATGGATGAATAGGCTTCTTTGTTTAAAAGTTGTAACACGAAGTTACTTCGTCTTACCTCCATGTGTGAATGGTGCATAAGCTTGTAAGGTGCCTCCGTTGCATGATTATGTGTGCCCAAAAAGTTGGAGAATGGATGAAAATGGAGCTAGTTGAAAAACATGAATTCCAAGTTAAGTAGTGATGATTCACTATTTGTGGGGGTGGTGAGGTTGAGATGGATATTGAATGAGAGGTAAGTAAGAGAAGATGGAAATTGGGAAAATGGATGACATTCAAGATAGTTGAAAAGGATGGAATCTGGAACAATTAGACATTAGATGACATGTGGGTTGGGAAAGTTTTCCATTAAGCATTAGATGATATGCAGGTTGAGGTAATTGAAAATCCAGAAAATAGAATGATTAAAAAATGAACTAAGTAATTGCAAAAGAAGGAATTTTAAGAAAGCCAACACTTGATAATTGAAAAAGATTTTGGATAATACGTGGGTTGAGAAAATGGAAAATCCATTGAAGTTGAATTGAAAAAGGCAATGGATGAAATGCACCCTTTTATACATTTGAGAAAATCATTATTCAATGAAATGAAAATGTTAAAATGTTAAAAAGGATGGTGAGTGATGGATGATATGCAAAAACCTTTGTTGTAAACATGATGAATGTAATAGCAGTGTCATTCAGCTGGAAATAGGCCGCCAACATTTACAAATGCTTGGAAGAAATATGGCAATTCACACTTTGATCAAATGTAAAATTTGAAATTGGATTTTAAAAAGCTATTCAATGTCACATTGCAAGTGCACTTTCTGCAACTTGCAGTTATTAAACTGAGCACACAGGCAAAGAAACACCGGAATGTTGTTGGTGAGTGCCATTCACTGTACTGACTCCAGCTTCCTGTACAGGAAACCTGCAAGCAAAGACCATCTTAGCATATCATGTATAGGTCTTCCATGTACCCCAGCAATCCGACCTAAAGAACTGTCTTGAGAACTCAAATCTGAAGGAGCTAAATTTTTCAGCATTTTTCCCTGACTCCCTTGCAGAGAAAGGTTCGTTACATCCAGAGATCGTTGGCAAAGCCAGAGAATTGGCAATGGCTGTTTAAGTGCCAACACACTGGCTAGCTTGTGCTCCCTCCAACAAGAATCTCATGCAAAAAGATTGTGTGCAGGTTGCAAACCTTGGATATGCAGAAAACACATATTTGAAAATGGGTTGTTGCATGCTTGCAACTCTGGGTTTTAGCACCAGAAACTAGAGCATAGCATCTCCCTCACTCTGGCCTCTCTTGACACTATGTATTTCATTTAGATCCCTAAAATCACCACAGTGTTGGAGGTTAGCAGGTTGTAAACAAGTACTCCACATACCCAGAATACAGCTCTGTACTGCATCCACAAAATAGGCACAACAAAATTGCAGCTGAAAGGCAAAGTGCTGAAAATGAGTACACATACAGTGGATGATTATCCACAGCATTCACCATTTGGACATCATGGGACCCTCGCTTGTGTCTCTGTTTTTCCTTCCGCTCCCTTTTTCCCTTGCCTCTGTACCCATTTTGAGCCAGAATATTCCCCAAGTAAGAACTCTCAATGCATTAGAGCCAAATTCACATGATTTGGAAGAACACCCTCCACATTCAAGGCAGAAAACAACTCTAGTTCCTGAAATTTCTTGCTGTAAATTCCAGAGGTGAGCAGAAAATACTCACTCATCCTGCAAGCCAGGATTTCTACAGTACTTCAGCTTACGATCAATGCGCCTCACATCTGATTCCACAGGTTGTTTGGCGTCCTTCACCTATGGGATCATGCAAGCTCATCTCTTAAGCAGTAAAATATTATCCAAATCTCACAAAAAACTTGCTAAAACTTTCTGACAGACAGATTGAGTCCTCATTTCTTCTCAAAATGACACAACATCCTTCTTCAAAATATCTTCATAATTATTGATAATATCTCCATACTTATGACCATAGTCAACCCAAATAGACTTCAGGGAAGACCCAATAATAAAAGTCTAAATCTTGTGTGAGAATCATCTTGAAAGAACAGTTCAGAGGATTCCAAAAGCAGAACAAAGAGAAATCTTTATTCATCAAGCAAACCTCTTGTTTGATATAATAGAAACTTTGAAGAGTAACCTTTTCTCTTCAGAAGACAAAATAAGCTTCCAAATATAATTCCTTAAGAACCTACAAGACTGACTATTGGTACTCCACATTTGGTAGATCTGAAAGATTCCACATGAGGAATACAAATCATGTCAATATCTGAATATTCTCACTGATAACACTTGTGAAGAATGTCAATGTTGAAGCCTTTTGAACTTGGGTAATTGCTTAGTCCAAGAAATTGCAAGGGAAGCCATTAAAAGTACAATTAAGCTCACTGTGTGATCTAGGCTACATTCCAGAAACAATAGAGTTGTTGTCTAAATGCATGACATTTGGGGAAAAGGTGTATCAGGAACTAAAAGATTGTCTACAAACTTTCTTACTAAGGATAGTAGTGCCAAACTGAAAAGAATTAGACTCAATAAAATGTTTCAAAAACTTTATCTTATACATGGAGAGGTAGAAGTTAATGAACAAGACTGCAAGATTTATACACATTTGATTCAGGTACCAATTTACTGCTTGAAGACAGACCAAACACAAGCAACAACTCGTCTATTAGGAAACCTAGAAAAGAAGATAAAAACTTAAGTGTCCTTCATCCTTACTCTTTTTAAACCAAAGATCTTTGATGTTCTTGTTGAAGAAAGAAGGGCTTCAGTGAGTAGAACTTTCATTGTTGGTTTCAAATCTGATAGATTAACCTCCCTCCAAAAAATTGAAGACACAAACAGAAAGCATGTAAGGTACCTGCCCTTGCAGGCCTCCAACTTTGAGTTTTTATGTAAGCATTTTCTTCAGACAAATTTCAACCACATCTCAGATCCAATGTTATTAAGGAAGGAGAAAAATCAAGCTTAAGTGACATCATAGCAATATGAACTATGACAGTGACTCAGAATTTCACATACCAGCAAATCAATGGAGTCCAGCACATGAATCAACTCTGCATGTGAATGTCGCTGCTTCTGGCGTTCAGGCATATTCTGCAAGTACCTGAATTTGCAGCAACAGAGCACAATCTAGAGTATGCCTGGAGTGGTGCAATTTGGGCATAAATGCCAATTACCAATGTGTACTAACAACTTGAATAAACATGTAAATAAGGTGCTCTGCACACTGAGACACACCAACAGTCTCCAAGAACCTTTCACTTGCACATAAACTGATACTCCAGAGATTCAGGCATGATCCATCCACCATCAAGAATGTACCTGTTGAAGTCCACTTTTGGCTCTTCCCGGTTTGCAGTGCGTAGTGCTGCCAAGGCTAGCTTCAGATGCAACATAGACACACAGTCAGTTGAAGCTACATACTCCCTCCAAGCTGCAATGATGATGCAATAAGTGACACTTGAGCCAAATATCATAAATTTAAAATCACTTAAGTGACAAGCTGTGCAGAGTGAATCCAGACAAACAGGCTTGATAAATGCATGGGGGGCCTGGACATATCTTCTTAGTAGCTGAGCATTAAGTCCTCCTACAGCTCATAATACCCCAGAGCTCTTACCAAAGATAAGATTGGATCCCTGGACATGCCCTAAGTGCACCGGGCACTGTCCAAAGCTTGAAATCCATCTATTTTAACTCTAATACAGAGTGTCTACAGTATCAGAAAATATTCACTTGCAGCTTACACATTGAAAAAGTACCAACCTGGCCAGGAGGAAAAAGCAGAGGCACATCTGTAAGCATCATAGAATCCACGACAAATTGGGCTGCTAATTTTAACTCCTGCAAAAGAACTTTCTTCCCAGATGTAGCTGTAACTCATTCATTGAGATGTACACATGTCATATTCACAAGAAAATGTTGTACACAGAAGTAAACCTATTGACTTCACAAGAATTACAAGTATTGGTTTGCCACATTGCAGCGGGTTTTCCTAGAAGAGACTCTTTAAGCACATAGATGTACAGTCTCTGCAAGGCATAGATACATACTTTCTTGCAACCAAAAGCTACATCAACTGTAGATTCTTGAATTCATCAACAAGCATGCATGTACCTGCAAGCCTTGTGCAGCTTCTGGGCCCATCCCTTGCACAAAACTCTGCAAGAAACCATGGTAAAAGATTCCTAACACTATCAGCTTTTTCTCAATGTCTGTACTAGGTTGCTTGTGTGGCAAGCAGGAAACAACCCAGTATACAGGAATCAGAATATTGCCACTTACACTTCTTTGGATTTGATAGGCTAGATGAGTTGTGCTGAATACCTCAGGTGAAAGAATCTTCCTAACTCTGGTCTGATTCCTAAAGAGGGTTAAGGTTTTCAATTTGTGCCAAAAACATACTCATGTATCAGCACTGTCCAGACTTCTCCACCTGATCATGGATTCTGGAAATAAATGGTACTGACAACAAAAGCAGGGCAATTTTCTAGCTTGCAGAAGGACAATGATACTTGTATTCAGGTCTCAGACACTCATCTCCTAGGTTGTGCTGGCCAAGCTGGTGCTTTAGTATATTGTTAAATCATAAACCTCCATGGATAACTCAAAAATTAGTCAGAGTTACTCACCTCTAGGTCATAGATGAAACCATCCACTGACCGGTAAGGTGTATAAACAATCAGCTCAAAATCCAAGCCCTGCATATAAGAGTGTAAAATTTAGCAGTAGCATGTCACTTCTGCAAAAGTTCCCCAATGACACAAAATATGCAAAAAATTCAAAGAACTGAAAATCAAACCAGCATAGCAAATGTGTTTTAGTATTGGACAGAGCTGTCTCTGCTATCTGGCAAACCTAAAGAACAGAACAAAAATGTATAATGGCAGAGATGGAGTCATTCACCTGGAGAACAGTCAACTCATTTTTTAGCACCACTTGAGGGTCTTGCTGAATGCCCTTGCCCAACTCATCGGCAGATACATGAAACTCCTCTACTTTGCATGACAAGTAGATGCAAGTGAGCCTGCCCACCAACCACAACACCATGCTCCACCCTGTTTCCTTTGCTATTGGTACTCTTGAGATTGAACTTTACGCAAATGTACAGCTTCATCACATGCCAAAGACATAGCTCATGGACTTTGCTGCTATGAATTTGCAACCTATAGCACCTCATGGACATTGCAAAGCTCACATTATGTGTTTGGGGTCATGCTCCATTACAGACCACTTCTGATAGAATCGCTTGAAGTACAGGATGGCCGTTGCCTGAAATGCAAGTAATCAGTCACCATAGAAAAGAACCGTCACTCTGAGAAACATGGCCTTCCAAGAAGATCAGACATATGGCAACTGCCTTGCTTGTATGGCTTCTGTCATGCAATTGAGGCTTTGCCAGTACAGGATGTTGTTGGTGTAGATGCTGAGTATAGTAACTGCACACTTGGCTTGAGATTAGTAACAAGAACGCCTCAATAACACTACAGAGCACTTCCAAAAGGATTACAATTAGACCTGAATTTTGTTGGGGAAGGAAAAAGCTGCGCTGACTTGCTGAATCTTTTGTTCATAAAATCTTCGAATAACAAGCTCCTCAGCTAGAGTCAAAGGCTCTGGTAAGGATCCATGTCCTGCACCATAGAACCCACCAAGGTTGATGTGAAATTGCATATGAAAATCAAACAGAGATCAATCATGAATGACAAAATGCAGACTATAAAGAGAAGACTGTGTAATGATTTGCAATAGGAGAACAACACAACTATGCAGTTAAACTGGAGCATAATCATTTCACAAAAGAGATTTCCATTTGCAGTTACAGGTGAGCAGCAAAGCAAAGACTCATACCATTGTCCCCCTGAGCAGGAGCTCCTGGATATGCCAGAGTTCCATCTGGTTGACACTCCACACGAGTAGCACCATACTGCAAGTATGACAAAAATGGAGCTTAGCACAATGTTGACTGGAAACATACCAGACTTGCAAATGTAATGGAATTGAGAAGACTGGGCAGGGCATGCAGTGGACAACCACTCCTCAAGTTTCCAAAATATTGATGGGACAGTTCCTTGATGACGTAAGAACAACCCTAGCCAGACCTCCGACACCAAACCTTCAATCACCCAACACCAAACTCTGCTGTTCACCTTCTGGAGTGCTTCAACAGCTCGCTGATTTGCAGCTCGACAGTTTTCAACCTGTTGAAAACCCCACCAGCTCAGACGCAAATGGATTAGCGAAGGAATATTGAGAATTAGGTGAAAACAGGGACCAGTGATTCTCATGGAACCCGGTAATGCTGTAACATCATCCGACATGCACAGATGACCGAACAGACCCATGTGAACCGTTTCCTGGTAACACAGAGTGTATGAACCAGGCCATTAAGGCTTAAGGGGGGGTACGTAATCGTCTCTGGAGCATCCAGATAGAACCAGTGCGCAATGTCAGGGGATATTTCATCACAATATTGCTATCCAGACCTACACCTGATAATATATCTGATCAACGTCAGTCAGTGCCACATTCCAAAAAACTCTTTCAGCATATAAGAGGCAAAATTGGAATTGCAACTCAGATGCAGTCTACTGGACACCAAGAACAAGGCATTTTGAAACCATGTCCCACGATTTTAGAGCTAGGTCTATAGGACGATGACCTAAAAGCCATACCAGATCTTGTATTGAGAGGAGCCATTTCTTCCGGTGAGTAGAAGTAATGAAGTCGGCCATCCCAGGCTCACGCCGCAAGCTTACGATTCCCTTGCCTTTGATGCAGGAAAAGAGAAGACGATAGCTGGTGTAACGGGCGCTCTGGAGGCTTAAGAGTTGTGCATGGCTCAAGCGCAACAACTACGACGACGACGACGAGAACATAACAACAGCAGACGACAGACAATTCGTCGATAAGGCTTAACAACACTACTACTTGCTGCTGCTCCTTATTGCACGACGGACGGACGGACGGACGGACGGACGGACGATACGTCGTCATCGCGACGCAACAAGGTTAGAAAACTTTCGTTCGCCGCAACCAGGTAGGTATGAAAGTAGGTACCTAGTGTTGTACCTATACCGCTCTTGATTTGAACGATAGGTTCGTTGTCGTTGACCAGGACACAGGAGTGGCGGCTGACCGACCGCCCATTCCAGGAGGCATCCACGATCGTGTTGGTGAGAATTAAAACGTGTATATCATTTATATACAGAATCAGCTCCCCACTAAACAATTGTATACAGAATCAGCTCCATAATAAAAAATATATAATACAGAATCAGCTCGAGATCTGCAATCGTGATATGCGCATAGGGAGGGGGGAGGGGGGATTTCTTTCACTATTCAAATACATTGAATAGTTTTTTTTTTTTTTTTCTTTTTGTTCCAAATTTCCATTTGGACCTCATTTTGCATGCATTCAAAATGTTGTGGAATTTAAACCATTAGGTATCTGTGGTTTATTTTAATTAATTTATATCCACTTAGGTCTTCAAGCCATTACTAACTTCATGGCATGTTGGCAAAAACCCAAAACGTGAATAGCACGTTCCCAAACGTGAATAGCTCTCAATACGCTATTTATGAATCCACGTTTGGGATAGTTCATATAAGACAAAAGGATTTTGAGGGCATATTTTATGTATGTAATTGAATGGGTAAGTGGCTGGCTGCCCACCCATTATGCTGGGTAAATTGCCATGGGTGAGCCCATTACGGCGAGATGGGCAGCACACCCAACATCATAATAATAATGGGGGCAGTTGCAAGCCTGTTCCATTGTGTTAACATCTGTGATCATCAATGATTATGAGATTCCAATCATAATCTTCTACCCTGGAACATTATGAACATGATGAAGAGCTCTAAATGTTACCCGATTTTACTTTGCTTTTTAACATGAACCCAAAAATAATTAAATTAAATGGCATAATCATTCATCACAGATGTTAACATGAATTTTCACAATTCCTTAAATTCAAGGAGTCTCATCCAATTATCCAAGCTAATCTTGTTCTCATAATTAATTAATCTAAGTTCTCAGACTTGGGGGGTCCTCTCTCTCCTTTCTTTTACCCTTTGCTTGGTGCTTTGTTAGCCTTGCCTTGGTAGGCAAGGATATTGTGTTTAGATTCAATATAGAGTATAGTAGCTTAAGAGATTTTGGCCCCCAGGTAATAAGTCTTTTTTTATATGAGAATTTTTGAATGATATTGTGTTTAGATTCAATATAGAGTATATTAGCTTTAGAGATTTTGGCCCTAGGTAATAGGTCTATTTTTATATGAGGATTTTTGAATGATGATCTTTTGGCTTGTGTTGTAAACTTGAGATTAGTTATAAAGTTATAATACCTTGAAGGATTTTGGTTTGTTTTATAGGATTTTTTGAAGATTATATTTTTGCATGGTGAAATATTTGAGTTTCCATGAATCTCTTTTTGCCTTAACATACATTTTATGTAAATGGCAAGGCCATAGTGTGACACACCCCTTGTTTAATAAAGCTTGCCAAGGTCTCATCATTAATTACCATTTATTTAGGTTTTGTCAATAACCAAATCATAAATATATATTTTTGTTATTCTAACTAATAATTTCATTTCATAATAAAAACATGTCATAAATTTTTCATTTCAAACAATTTGGTAATGGAAATCATGTGTAATTCATTCTTTATATACTCAGACTTCTTACACACAAATGTCTTATATCTAAAAAAAATAATTATTCCACATTTTAAAACCAGGCCAATTTTGGAGCAACCTTATGGTAATGGAACCACCTAGCAAAAAACATTAGCACTACAAAAATTAATCCATTGATTGCAACATAATAAAATTGTAATTCACTAGTTATTCCAAATGTTCGCCAAAGTTGAAAAAAGCCAAAGGTTATTTGTATTCCTTGAAAACCTCTGCCTACATCTCCATTTAAAATCTCTTGACCCACTATTGGCCAAACAACTTGAGCACTGGGTTTAATGTGAGTAGGATCACTCAACCATGCTTCATAGTTCCAAAAATGAGCTCCATGGAAGTACATACCGCTCAGCCAAATAAAAATGATAGCTACTTGACCAAAGTGGGCACTAAAAATTTTGCGAGAAATTTTTTCTAAATCATTAATGTGAAGCACATTTTCATAAGATGAAAATTTTCATGCATCCCTTAAACTTAACACACTTAACCCATAATGGTCCTATTAGAACATGGGTCCAAATGTGCTAACAAAAGCCAAGGTCACCTCTTTAGGTCACTCATTAGAAAGTAATGGGTTTATTTGTGAATATGATGTAGTAGATTATGATTAGTTACATAAGGTGATGGATTAGGAATCCATGGTTTTAACAATGGTCATAAATATTCATAACAAAAAACTTATCAAATTATATTATTATGTAAAAGTGTGAATAATTATTGAACATACTTATGTCATCTTTGAAAGCATTTCAAATCCATTAAAGAAAAATTAAAAAATAAAAGAAATAGTTATGGTGTTTTTAATTATTGTATTAGGTATAAATTGGGTAAAATGAGCCATTTGGACAAAGGATTTGATATTTAAAAATAAAATATTTTTATAAAATGTTCTTAAAATCATGATCTACAAATTGAATCAATTTTTATATAAAAAAAATGACCCATAATAATGTTGCATTATAATATTGTGTGAAGATTTACATTTTAAAAATTCATACAATTGTCATTTTCAAATCATTCAAAAGCTCATTTAAGCAATGAAAAATGTAAAAGATATGCAAAACCATACAAAAACATAATTGTGTGTTATGTTCCATACTCATTAGATTCATTTGAAATGTATCCAAATGTTTTCATGATTCATGAAAAATCTTATTATACAAGGTCATCCAAAAATTTCAACATCAACTTAAGTTATCACTATATTAATAGAAATTAAACAATAATTACATCCCAAGGTGGCTTTTTTGCCCAAATTTGGACCATATATTCATTTTAATTCATACAAAATTTGTTGCACATTTCCTTCATAATATATAAGAAACATTGTCATCTAAGCATGTTAAAGATTTGCAACATTAATATTTTTTTGTCATTAAAACATTAAAACTCAAACAATGATTACATTGGTTGTGGTTCATTTGAGTGTGATTACACCCACTTTCACCATGGTAGGCACCCTTTTCAAGTGCAATTAATGTATGGAGTTCCTATCAAAACCTTGGTCAATATGGTATGGTACTAATCATAGCCCTTTCAAAGTTCATTTGACTTGTAATGTTCATGTTTAGGCTACAATAAGCACCAATTTTAGAACACATTCCATAATAAAAAAACTACCTTCAATACTTCCTTTGAAGGTCACAAAATTATTGTCAATTAGGCTTTTTGAGTAGTGCAAAATTCATTGCACAACAATCTAATGAAGCTCCCCATGATTTGCCATAAATTAGTTCACATTTTTTCACTATTTAAACAATATTAGTCTTGTACATCATGTACCATTATGAACATATGATGTTTTCAATATTATTATGAAACATGATTGTTAAAAGGAAGAAATAGGTTATTATAGCTTTTGTAGTAGTAACATAAGTACGTAGTTACCTAAGTTGGGTCAATTGACTTAAACACCTTCTTTTCATCAAAAGGGTGTTGCCATAGTGATAGGAAGGTAGGTAAAAATGGAGAAATCAAAGGAGAAGATATAGGATTTAGGTTCAAACTTAGCCATCATTTATTTGGATAATGATTTGCTACTTAAAATAAGAGAGATTTGGAAAGAAGGGGTTGTTTCTTTTGTGGTTATTAGAACATAATTGAGAAATGTGTGAGCGTGATCAAATAGGAAGAAATATAAATGTACAATACTAAGTTATTGTGGTTCCAATAACTTGGAACATTGTGTTATGATTGAAAAATGAAAAGTTTTTAATGTGAAATTGGGGTACCCACTACTAGAGTTTGTATTTTGCACTTGTTTACCATTGTAATAATTGGTGAAAACATGCAAAAGTAGACCATTACATGATTCCTAGACCAACAAGTAAAAGTAGATTTGGAATTTTTTGCATTTTAGGCATTTTGACAATGTGATAAATTTTTTAATGTATGTATCATGTTAAATAAATCATATATGGTAATTCCTAATGTAAATTTGACTATTCTCACTAATTTATTTATTACATATTTTCCAATTTAAACAATTCAAACAATTCAAATGAAATGTTTTAATGTTGAACCATCATGCATTTTTATATTCATTTTTTGGAACTTGAACTTTTGGATTATGACAATGTCAAGCTTCTCAAAAATATTTTTTCATACACTCATATCTAATGCCCAAAACATATTTTTTGATATAATAGTAAAACACATTTCATGTGTTTAATTTGTTAAATTGTGCCTTAAACCTTTGAAAATGCAACATAAAATGAAAATTTTTAATTGAAGTTTTAAATCTTATTTCATATATTGAAATTGTTAAACATATTTGTCACACACTTCAATTTTTTTATCTTCAATTATTACATTTTTGATATATTTTTCCATATTTTCTTCCTAATTTAAAGTGTTTGCTTGTGGCTTGGAGTAAGAGTATACACCCGCCTTTATAGTGTTAAATTATACTAATTGAATTATTTAGTTTAAAACATGGTATAACAATTCAATTAACATTTTTTTTGTAGTGGGTTTCTACCCATATCCTCCTATGATTACTATAAACATTAGTAGAAAATGACATTTTGTAATTGTTGTATGCAATTGAAAATCAGTTGTGCATGTGACACATGCAATTGAAATTTGTGCAATTGTTTTAGACAAGTTGAAGATGACACATAGTTACATGTGTCTCATTATATGCAATTAATATATAAACTATGCTTATACGATTTCATCCATACTTTATATGGTTTTGTTTAAATGTAATTGCATTTATCCAACTTTCCTTGCAATTACAATGCATGGAAAATGTCTTAAATTTGAGCTAAATGCTTGAAAACATGTGTCATTTAAAAATTTTAAAATGTTTTCAAAATTAAAAAAATCATTGGACTAATTTCAATCTTCAAAACTTTTGTCGTTAAAATGATGAAACATGGTGAATCATGGACCATTTGTTGACCAGTTGACACATTTTTTAAAGGCCAATTATATGGTGACATGTGGTAATCTTTATGCCCATTTATTAATTTAATTTAATTCAATTAATTAAATCTAGATCATCCAATTTGGGGTTGATAAGATGTTGACATGTGGCACCTAGATAGGTAGGTAATTATGCCCAAATAGGTAGGTAGGTTGGAAAATAAGCTTAGGCTAAATACATAGGTTTAGAATAATCTAATTTTATTTTTAAATTTAACCATTGAAGCTCAAGTTTCTTTTATTGGTTCATTTCCAATGGCATTTGGTATTTGATTTGTAAACATGGCTATTACACCAAATTATATAATGTACAAAATTGGATTGGAAAACAAAGATATGAGATAAAAAAATTTAATTATCAGCATGACCAACTTAATTGCACACTAGATGTAACTACTACTAATACCAATGTTATATACTAACCTAGTTTACCTATTAGTTAGATTAAAATATTAAAAAAGGCAATAATACAATCATATTAATTAAATAATAATAAAATTATTCATATTCACCTAATAATACTCGTTTGAATCTTCATTAATAAATAATATATTAATTTTTATAATTATAATTGTAAAAAATTATGATTATCCATAATACTTAATAATTTTATAATATTATTACACTTAATTTTGGTTAATAGGTAGCTCATGTTAGTGTATTTATAGGTTAATGTGACCTATTAATCACAAGCATATTATCATAATTAATATTATAATAAAAACTATAATATAACATCATAATAATTAATGATTTTTTATTAATATGAATATTAAAAACTTGTAATTACAGTGATAATACTAAATATACTAACTATTCATATTAATCTATTAATTTATATTGTATCACCCAAAAAAGGGGGATATGTTTTGAAAATTTTGTGGGTTCAAAATTTTGTTAATTTCTCTTTCATTTTTTTCGAATTTACAATTGAAAGTGAAAATAAAACGTGTTAAATAAAATTCCCAAATAAGTTTCTTTTTAAAATTTATTTGTCAAATTTTGAATATTTTATTTAAATTATTTGGTGATTTATTATTTAAATGGAAAATATATATTATACGTAAATATTATTTAATAAAACAAATAAAATAATTTATATATTTAAATAATTGTTGAATAAAATTTACAAAAATTTCAAATCATTGATGAATAGCCTTCATTGGCAATGGAGTTGTATCTACTACCCAAGACAATAAATGCTGGTTTCATTTTCAGAAATATTGGTAGTCACACACAACCCAAGATAATGACAATTTGCACATTGAAAATAAGGGTTACAACAACTAGAAGTTTTGTACTTATTGCCCATGAAGGTTTAGGTAAGTTTTAATACACTTTGAAAAATTTTGTTTAGTAATAGGCGATCCAAGAACTTGCAAATGCACATCTAAAATTAGGGTTTCAGCAAGATCAACACACAATTGCACAACTAGAATTAGGGTTTCAACAACTACAGATCAACACACAATAGTTGCTTTGAAACCCTAATTCAAGTCTATTTGAAAACAAGTAATTTGTTTATGTACAACAAACATTCAATTAGAAATGCGTCAAATAGGAAATGCAAATTTAGCTAAAGTACCTTGTGTCAAAACCTAATTATGCCTACCAGCAATGAAGACATAATCCAAATTTCCATAATCAACCTTGGTGTTTAGGGTTTCAACTAGTAAATAATAGGCAACCAACTTCCAAAAGACCCTCAATGACATTGATTTGCAACCTTATTACTAGTTGCCATTTCATACTTGACTATTGAACTAAAAGCAAAACCTCCATGACATAGAAGTAGAAAAATTAACTCACTATATCCATGGTGCCATAATTTTCATATTTGTCAAAACATACTCATGTGCAAGATCTCGTAGAATGAGACTTAGGACAACTCTAATAAATGCACCCTCCAATACCTCTCCAAAAACTCCTTCTATATCCCAAACCCTTCTAAACATATGTTAAAATTCATGTAAATATTAAGTGACAAATCCCAATGTCTTTTTCAAAATGTAACCTTCAGCCATAGACCCCTTAGGTCATGCCATGGAGTGAACATAACCTTTTAACACCTTCATCATCCGCTCCACTGGATACATGTAGCGATTATGAACTAGTCCACAAACATCTAGCTCATCTACTACATGCAACAACAAAAATGTCAATATCGAAAAAGATGTTAAATGAAATTGTTTTTCTAACAAAGAAAGTGTAATTGCAACATTTTCTCACATACTTGCAATGTCAGAAAGGTTCCAAACCTTCACACAAACCCATCGGAAGACATGACTAAACCTCATTATGGACATCCATGGTTCAATAGCCATAAGTCATCTCACAAGCAGAAAGGAGACAACAGTTGTTGCATTAACATATGATAATCATGTGACTTCAACACAACTTTTTATCTACCACATGTTTTGCCAATGAAGCACCCTAATTTGTGAGAAGCTTCATTGAACCCATCCTTGACAAGAATGGGCCCAATTCTTCTGTTATGAGGACACATGAGGCATGTGGTTTCAAAATTTTGTGTCGGTTATTAGGATGTTGTCTTAACCATAAATGCTACCGAATACCCAACCCTCAGCTTGCATGTTGTGTAGCACTTTATTTGTGTCTTTCTGCCTGAATATGAGCCAAACCACACTCTCTCTCACAAATGTTTTTTCTCGATGTGCATCACATGTAGTGTGTGTCGAATCAACAAGTGTTGCCATATCAATGACATACCAGTTTGCATTAGAGTAGCATCATCTAGATTGCATGGGTTTTTTCTTCCAATAAAGGCAAGCGTTTCGAAAACTTTAATGCTTACTCAGACAGGTGTTTCGATTATTGAAATGTGTCCACACTGGGCATTGCAAGAAAAAGAAAATAACAAATAGAAATCTGCCCAATGCTTTACACTTGGTCGATGCTTTATGCTCACTAAAGCATTCAATAAAGCCCTCTGGCTGACGACAAGGGCATTACCCTAATTAAATGGTTAGGGTCGATAACCCACAGAGACAAAAGAGTATCAAATAGGTAGCTAGCTAAGAAGGCATTTACTAAGGATCTCATTGACGGTTGCAAATCCGGTCCCAAAAAGATAAGAGACTTGAAGGTCACTGATGGTCCCAAGTTGCACTAAATGGTTAGGGTCGATAACCCAGAGAGACAAAAGAGTAGCAAATAGGGTAGGCTAGATAAGAAGGCATTTTACTAAGGGTCTGTTTGTCGGTCCCAAATCCGGTCCCAAAAAGATAAGAGACTTGAAGGTCGCTGACGGTCCCAAGTTGCCGCGTTGACGAGGTCTCCGAACTATGTCCACATACGTGTCTTGGAGATGACGTGTGGGACCCAACCGGATGCCGAGCGTAAAGAAGGGTAGTAGGGACCTAGTCTCTTTCTGTAACTCTCATCAAATTGGAGAGGTGTACACGAGGTCCTAAACCATGTCCCACATCTATCGGGACCTGAAAATGGGTTGAAGGAGGTTGCCCAGATCGTCGGAGGAAACAGAAGAAGAAGAGGAAGAGGAAGAAGCCGCAGCGGACGACGACGACGACGACGACGACAACGAGGAGGAGGAGGAACTTGGAGGCACGCAAACACGAGAAGAGACATTGGAGCGCATTCCATTGTTTGAAGTCCTCCTCCTCTTGCTCGTCTGTGAGATCTGCCAGCAGCAGCAGCAGCAGCAGCTTCCAGTTCTAGCCCTATGGTACTTTCAATGTTTTGCATGTCCTTTCTTGGCGTTTGTTTTTTGTTATTTTCCCGAGTTCTTTGTCTTTTTTTTTACGGCTCACAAGTTCCGAAGCGTGATGTTCAGTGGTCGATGGCATTGATTTTGATTTTGGAAAATTTTTAATACATGAAAAGCGGACGAGTGATGATGCGACTTGCTGCTTTTGTACGTTGGCAATTTGGATCTGGATGCTTGTCGGAAGGGTTGTTGGGAGGGGATTTTTATTCAGTGCTAATTTTCTAGGGGATGTGTATTTGTAGGTTCCGTGCTTTGCTTACGGTTGTCAGAGGGTTTGAGAGACCGAGTGACGTGAATGTGGGAATCGTTCATTTGCTTTTTTGTTTGTGGAGTTTCTCGGAATGGATTGCGAATGATCATCCTCTCAGCCTGTATAACAAAGGAATTCACTTTAATGGACTCAGCTGGTTGAGAATTTGATGTCTGATGCAGGCGAACGCAGCATCAGGTATGGCTGTCAGCGACGAGTGCAAACTGAAGTTCATGGAGCTTAAGAGGAAGAAGACTTACCGGTACATCATCTTCAAAATTGACGAGAAAGCGCAGCAGATAACTCTGGAGAAGACAGGAGAGCCTGGGGAAAGTTATGAGCAATTTGCATCGCATTTACCTGAGAATGACCCCAGATATGGGATCTACGATTTTGACTTCGTCACTGAGGACAACTGCCAGAAGAGCAAGATTTTCTTCATTGCATGGTAAGACATACTGCATGGCATTCATGTTTTTTGTGGAGTTGCTATGAAAAGTCTTTTGAAGTCAAGGAGACATTGTGGGCTTCCTCACATATCAATAAGCATGTTTTGATCATATTTGAGTGGGCACTGAACTAACCCCTAAATGAGAGGGTTTCCACATTCATCCCATGAGAAGAGGGCAGATGCAGAGTGTTTCAGGCATCATTTTTCTTTTCAGACAAACTTTTGCTGTAAATTGTCACTGAACGTGCCAGGCACTGGTTCACACTTAATTTCTGTTTCTTACCTGCTTTTTAGGTCATGTTTTCCCTTGCTCCTACAGTTTCCTGGAATGATCTTTTGTTTTGTGGTCTGGAACCTCATTGATTGTAGTACCAGGTTCTTTGTCAATTTATGTTCAGGTTGAATCTAACTGTATTCATGGAAGACTTCTGGATACAAATGCAGATATTTATATCCTATATATATATATGTAGTCTTCCAGACACATCCAATTTATGCTGTGAGAAATGACCTTCACCTAAGGACAGTCTTTTGCATATTGTTATTGGAGAGCATTTAAACAATATGATGCAATTTGTGTTTCTGGTTTCCTCCTTTACAAGTGATTTGTTTGTCTTTGCTGTTTGATGTTATATGGCTTTGAACTGTGACCATGTTCACTTCAGGTCACCGGACACATCCCGAGTTAAGGCTAAGATGATCTATGCAAGCTCCAAGGACAGATTCAGAAGGGAACTCGATGGTGTTCACTATGAGCTGCAGGCTACAGATGCATCTGAGATGGACATCCATGTCATCAGAGATCGTGCCAATTGAATCTAGAGAATTTTTTCCACATCTGATTAAGTTGGTTCTTCTGGGTTTATTTTAAAAGTCTGGTTAGCAGGTTGCAAGGTAGCCTCTGTGTGATTTTCTTAACAGGCAAGCCATTGGTTTTGGTTTGTAGGTTGTTGGACCATGCCTTGGTGTTTTTGTGATGTGCACATGGTGCAATTATTACCAAATACATGGCATGACAAGGTAACAGGTCATAGATTGCCCTATGATATTTCATGGGGCATTGTTGGCTGAACAAATCTTGCTTGCCTGCTGTTTATCAATAACTTGACAATTACCGAGGGCAGGACAAACCTTCACTTCTGCATAATTTTTAAAGAGTACTCGGTGCTCAGGATCCCTGAGGAGTGTCATGCAATCAGCTTATGTGATGCACATCAATGAGATCAGGTTGGATTTGAAGTGAAATAGCAAACCTGGGTGCCCCCGGACAATTTTTTGTCCTGTAATTTCATATTATCTCTTGCTAGAATGTGATGTGTCTATCTGCTACCCTAGTGGAGTTTGTATGTTCAATGCATTCATGGTCATGTTACCGTCAAATTGTCATTGTGGAGATTCCTCTGCAATCTCATAGCTATGTTTTTTGAGTGGCTTTAGCAAATGTTATGCATCCATGTAGTCACCAGTGGTGTGTATATGTTCTGGGTATGTTCAGGGTGCTGGAGGCCCCAACCACTACCCTCTGTGTTGGCTTCTCTACACCTAGATGCTTTCTGGCACAAGCTGAATGAAGTGAAGCTTACCTTCACCAGTTTGTCGGAGCTTGAATGAGGATATTACTGATTTTTTTCATTAGGTATGTCTCTTGGGTGGTAGCCAGCATCATGTCCAAGTCTTCCAATTGCTTCCACAAATGTGACAGAAACACATAATGCAGATGTTTGGATGATGGTTTTTCTGAAAATTTGGGTTGATTATTATATGCTTATCTGATGAAGTAAGTGGGTAGTCATGGCAGCTTGTCACTGGTATTCTCGTTGAAGTGATGGTTTGACACTTTGTGACTGTGAGTGACTCTGGTAAGGTTATGACCATACTCAATTGTTTTGAAACCTTGAAGTGTTGTCCTGTAGTGCTTATCAGACGTACTCCCTCAATTTATGCATTTTTGACTGTTATGCCAACTCTCTCCTCTGTGGCATAAGATCCCCATATTTCCTCCATTGGTTTTTCTCCCAAAAGCCAAAGCCACATTATGGCTGTCTTCTCATTTTTTCTGTTTCCGTTGTGTTTTTCTCAGTTCCTATTTACACTTACAATGCAATGCTTAACTTCAAACCTTCTGCCATCCCCTCCTCTGCTCTCGATGGTTGTGCTGTCCATCTGCTACCCTTCTTCACTGCTTTGACGGTACTTCTCTTTTGTCTTTCTCTTTATTTTGTCTTATCATCTGTGGTTAAAGAGTTCTTCCTTGACTTCTCTTTCTTTTCTACTTCATTCCTCTCTTGGTATTGACATTTTGAAGCTTTTCTACCGTTCTATTTTCACATTGTACATTCAGTTACTACCCTCTTTGTAGCCCCTCTCCGTGTCTTAGGCTTGAATGCTTTGCTTGTGAAGGGGCAAGTAAGTGAACATGACATGAAGCTCACCTTTGCAAACTTGTTCACAGCTTGAACAAGGATACTAATGGATTGAAAATTACATACATCTCACATGCCAGCCTAAGATCATGTCTGAATCTGAGTCTTTCTGTTGCTGCTGAAGATTTGGATCCAAAATGGACTAGTATCGAAATGGGCACTCTGTATGCTGTGGGTTCAAGTGATCCTGAGCAGCCCAGGCCCATGGGTAAACAAGTCATGTGTACATGTGGGGAGTCGGGACCTATAGTGGAGAATGAGTAACTCCATTGTCTTTGTAATGACATGGGATGACCTCTCTGCCCCCAACAAAAATTTGCCCCCCCCACCTCTACCATGCACTTGGAAGACCTATAGATTTGGATCGCTGGTTTACCCAGTGAATCCATTGAAGCTTGGTTAATGCATATGGCCAAATTCTAGCATTACATATCTTTGCAGTGGATTGAGCCCACAAAACACATCCAGAATGGTTATGGGTCCTGCCAGTAGGTACTTAGGGTGCATTCACACTTGATGTTAGGGACTCTAGTTTTGAGTCCCCTAACATCATGCTAGCCATTTAGGACTTAAACCTAGCTACCATGAAAATTTTATGTTAAGCCAACATTCACTTAACATTAAGCTATCACTCATTTAACATTGGGTGCCATCTAGGATGCCACCTAGATTTTCATTTAACACTGACTTAACATCAAGTGTGAATGCACCATTAGGTAATGGAATTAGTGGATTAGTGGAATTAAGATTGTGACAGGCATCCAAGGATTAAAATTGAAATTATATTATGCATCATGTTTGCGTGGATGGTTAATACTTCAGAAATTTCAGCTTGAACTATGCATATTTCAAGGTATGTTTCAAGAATCGGATTACTCTACAGGCAAAAGTATTATCATGGCAATTGTGATTCTCAACTCATTCAAAAGTTGGTTTGGTGATGCATTTAGTAGTATTCACACAAATTATGTGAAAGTTGTTTTTTGACAAAATCTTTCAGGTTTTAACATTAAATGGATGATCAAGGCATAATGAAAAAATATTTAAATTGAGAACAAAGTTGTAAATTGAGTGTGAAAATTACAATAATTGCAATAATTGCAATAATTACAATAATAGACAAACATAAAAATGCCACATGCAATCTTTGGAAAAGGACTTTTACTTTGATACCTTGGTTCTTAAGACTATAAGTGCACCCTCAAGTTATGTCATATGATGAAACCATGCCAAACTTTATAAAATGAAAGCACCCAAAGAAAGGGAGAGAAAAAGAAACAAGGGCAAGCACCAAAGTCCAGGCAAGCAAGCAGCCCAAACAAAGTCATATTGTTTAGATTGAGATGCCATTGTTTCTGTGCAAATACTAAACACAACATATATTTTGAATTTTTTTTTGTTGTGGCCTAAACTCCAATTTGTTATAGTTTTGTTGGTGGTATCTTATAGGAGTGATTTATCATCTTTTTTGAAGAATAATATAACTTATGTTTGGTGGCCAATTGCATGATGGAAAATTCAAATAATCGTCACAAGATCCAACACAAAGTTAGTTGGTTGCACATATTAGCCACTTTACTACTCACACCATTGGATATTAAAGCCAACAACATTCTAACTCTATAGTATGTACTTTCAGTATTAATGGATTTAAATATCCAAGATTAGTAGCAATGGGAAAATTGCTGTAAACCACTATTCAGTAGAGCACCATTGTCTCATTGTCAATTGTTATGTACATGATTTAAATGTACACGCCAATTTAGGTGAAATGTATAAAACCTTATTGCATTACAATCCTTAGTTCATAAGTCCTACTAGGTTCCCCCCACCCATCCATTGTTCTTGACATCCAATCAAAAAATTAATTCAAAAAAACACTAGTTTGTTCTTTAAAATGCATGTAGGAAAGAACATGTTACATTTGCTAAATAAAAAATTAACTAAAAACCATCTAGAACCTATGAGGGGAAAACATAATTAGCAAAATATGTGTACTTGTATACATTGTTAATACTCATATGTTAGAAGCTTTGGTACATGCTAAGGATGGGATGAAAATGTCTGACCACCATGATTCAAAAGGCTAATGAAAGTAATTAGAAACATGATTTTATGTCTTTGTTTTGTTTGGTACCATATGGGATGGTTAGTTTCAGGTAGTAAGTGTTGAAATCAATTATTTCTAAGCTAAGAGGCCATTTCAACACTTGAAGTTAAAGTTTTTAGGGTTTGACACTTGTTCTTTTCAAATGTTTTGACTTTGGTTTTTTTGTCCATTGCTTTTCCATCATTATAGTTTTTCATGGATAAGATATCTTGAGATTATTCAAAAGTGGAGCTATAACTTAAATTTAAACTAGATTAAGTTTTGCCTCCATAATTTCTTAGTTAATAACATTCATAATATATCATGAATGTTATGAACAAAACTTTAGTTACAAAAATTTCTTTTACCTTTTGCGAAATGTGGGTCATAGCTAAGTAGTAATGTTGTATGCATGTGTAGGGTTGCAAGAAATGAAACAACTTGTATTGTGAACTTATACGATGACTTGGACTTTTTTGTAAAATGAAATTAGGAACATGGACTAATTAAAAAAATTTCGTTGCTCCAATTTCAAGTTTTTAAAATATTCATTTGTATGGATGAAATTTTTAAAATAAAATTCCTCAAAATATTGATAGATTTTTTATTTTAAAATTCATCTAATTTTAAAACTAATGTCCAATGAATCTAACAAGAAAGTGGGTGTAATCACTCTAAGAGGAGCCACAACAAGCATAACCAATGCTTAACTTTTCACATTTTAAAATGGTATTTAATTTGGTGTTGAAATTGTTGAAATTACTTATATAGCAACATTCATAATATATCATGAAATCATGTGAATAAATTTAAAATTAATCTAATGAATTAAAAACATGCAAAAACATTTTTCAAAAATTATAATTGATATTTTGAAGTAGTAAAAGGACTTATAAAAAGACTTGAAAAACTTTGACAATGACATGTTTTTGACAAAAAAAATACAAACCTTAACATAATAATATTTTTAAAAATTAATTTTAAAAAATCAAAATATTTCAAAAATATTCCAAGAATAAACAGTCGCCAAGGAGGTGACCATGGTTCCTTTTATTATGTTTGCACCCATGTAGGTTATTCTTTTAAATTATTTTGAATTTTGATTTCACAAGGTAGGATCAATAGATTGTGGATTAATTGTTTAATCAATTAAGGGTAGGTTATGGCCAATTTTGAACTTATGCCTTAATGATTTGTTCTATACTAAGTCATGTAATTTTGGGTTTAAATCAATATTTGAAGTTCAAACATTCAAAATATTATTTTGTATCAATTCAAATCATATGAACATTGTAATACTTGAACAAATTCAACACTTCAACATTGAATAATTATTAATTAATTTTTAAACATGTAATTTTGGCACATTAAATTTTTTTTCAATACTTTTAAACTGCATCATAAAAATAGTTATATTTTTGACATGAAGGAAAGATAAATAAAATTCATCCATTTTTATCCACACCATTCATTTGTTACATTTCAAGTGGCTTTTGTTTACATGTGCCTTCACATGAATTGTTGATAATTATTTTTCAATAAGATCCAATATGTCATTGAGATGGAACTACTCCCATGACTCTATGAAATAATAACAAATTTGCCAACAACCATCTCCACATTGTGAGCAATATAGTTTCTTTTCATGATTTGGTTTTTTTTTGTAGCAATAGAAAGGAAACAAGGTTACCCTTGAACTACCAATTAGGAATTTTCCACAAAAGTTTTCAATGAGAATAACAAAGATATCACCATTTCTTTGGAAGAACTAAAAAACATTGATTTTCAAAATCAAAATAGCTTGCTAAATGGGCAATGTTTATTTCCATCATATAGTCCAAGCCTAATTTGAATATGAATGAGACTTAGACTTGCTTGCTAGTTCCAAAATTTTAAAATTTGGCATTTTTTGTAATAGTTTTTTAAGAAATTTGACATTTGGAAACATAATTTAATTATTGCCAAATTCGTTAAAGTACTACAATATCAAACTTTGTGCTTTATTTTATAGCCAACATCCATAGTGTTGTCCATTTTCTCTTTAAATATTCACTTGCTTTGAAAAATATTATTTAATTCATCACCTCTTCATTATTATAGTACCTTGGCAGGTTTGGCATTTTTTTCATTTTTCTTAGTTAATTTTTTGTTTACTTTATGGTGTCAAACATCTCAAAAACCCAATTAAAGTAAAACTAATTCAACACATTGTTAGATTTGAACCCTAGTTGAGACATATTCAAATGCTTTACATTGTAACCATCTAAACACATGGTGCATCTCCAAGTACATGACATATGAACATGTCTCAATTATATTTTTTGCATGTTGAAAAGTCCAAAATCTAGTTGTTGAAACTAGAATTTAAGAATATATTAATTATACAACATGAAATTGCCAAATCTAATTGAGGACATATTTATATATCCACGAAGGAAGATTGTTTGTTTGTTTTGTTTTGTACTTATAAGATCCACCAAACTGGGATGCTTCAAATCGTGTTCTTGGTCTCTTTGGAAAGCTCTCAATGAGACGGGGTGCATCGGCTTGGTTCCATGGCATTTGAACTTGCGGTGCAAAAGTTCTTGAATATTGAATGATTTTTTCATTGAAAATTAAATTAAATAGTAGCTGAAAATTTCGGAGGAATTGGGATGTTCCTTTGGTGTTTTTAGAAAGATCTTGATGAGCAAGATTTAATGGAATTTATTTGGTAAGATTTGGATTTAGAATGTGGGAGATATTGATTTTTAAGTGGTTTTTGCCACCAAAATTTCAAATAAATTCTAAAAAATCAGGTTTTGGAAGGAAAAATCAGTTGAGAACGTGCTAACACTTGAAGGCTTACCATTCAATTCAAGGATGATTTCCTTCCATATTCGGCTACTCAAAAAATCAATACATACATTGCAAAACAATGTTCACATGTTGAATTTACCTATTTTGTAATGGTTCACACTTGGGCCAATGATACAAGCCACATTAGTATTATGTGATTATATAGAAATAAGGAGCTTCTAGAGTTCATATTTTGTGAGGTTAACAAGAAACCAATTCCAACTTTATATTTCTTAAATGTAGTGATAGAACACTAACAACTATTAAACTTTTTGGTTTAGAGCCCTTGTTGATGTATGAGGACAAATCTATCTTTGAGAATTTCCAATAGATTGTAAAGTAACAAGTGGCATTGAAAATGTGAAGGGAGGCCTAAAGGATGCATATTTGATAAGTTCTTTAAATATCCATGTGATTAAAACACCTTTGAAAATGTTGAAACCTTAAAAGTAAATATAAAGGAAACTTTAAATCCATGACATCATTGGTATGTGAATGGCTAAGGGTTGTTACAAGGGAGATGAAATTTCCATGCAACAGCTATTTACTTGGAAAAAGTAGGCACCTATATTCTAATTTTCAATTTAAAATGGAAGCAATTTTTTCCCCTTCAACTTTTGTTAAGTGAATGCAACTTATATTATAACTTGTGAGATGTGGTCTAGAATACTTCCAACATGCCACTTCTAATCAAACATGTATTTGGTTATAAGACAAATAACACGGTAAAATGTTTTTGTAATCATGTTATCATTTGGCAATTTGCATGAACATGTGTTCTAAATCTAGCAAGCCCAATCCAAAAACCTTGTTTTTTTGGTAATTGTTTTTTTTAAATTCCAAAAAATACCTTCCATTTTTTTCTTTTACTTTTGAAAGAAAATTTGCACAAAAACATTTGGTTGCTCTTAATATCATTTGTGTGTAGGCCCTAAAAGAAAATATTATATATATTCATTATGTATTTTGGTTTTTTTTCCCAAAAATGTTTATGGCTTTCAATTGAAGGTGTTTGTCATTTTAGTGTAGTGTGCAATAATGAAAAATGTACAATTGTTTACAAAAACGTTGGGCATTTGATAAAAAATTTAGGTTTTTCCATGTGGTATGTAATATGATGGTTATGTGGCACATAGTTTAAAACATATTTTAAAAGATATTTGGAACCTAAAACTAAAATGAGTACATAAAAATTTATTAGAGAGGAAAAACTGAATATTCTAGATTCATCACAAACCATCAACAAAACCTTGAATCATGATTATAAAATATATTTTTAAAAAAAATTAAAATTAATGTGGCCTTGATAAATACATTGTTTGGGGGAAAAAAACTATATGGTAAAAAGGTCGTTGCAAATGAAATCAAATCTCCAACTTGTAATTTGGGTTGGAAAAAAAAAAAAAAAATCTTGAAAAATAACGGATGTTGAATTTTCACTATAATTGAATTTTTTTTTTATGATAATGATTAATGGGTGAAAATCCTTTTGGGTGTATCACCTAGGATGAAAAGGATTTGGTCCTTATTATAATTTTTTTTCACTACATTTTGATCCCCATCAAAACTAATGAGTCAAAAAATGTCAATTTTTTTTAAATACCATATTTTAGACCATTACAATTTTAGATCCATCATTACCATCCATAAATGTCACAACCCTAGCCTTGGGCTCATGACCAAGGCAAGGGCTTGTAAAGGTGCAAGTCAAAAGTGAAGCCTAGGAGTCACATTTCATGCTTTTAGGAGTGTAGGAGAGTGTGAAGGATTGAACCCCCCACATTCCCAAATGAGCTCCCACTTTGGGAGTTCTAATTTCTATGGACTCCCAAATTTTCAGAAGGAAATTTTAGGGGTCAAAATTCATTAGATTGAATAATTCCATATATTTTTAGAAAGATCTTGGAACCTAGATGTCTAAAATGGGTTCACATGACCCATTTGGGTACTTAAAACATAAGTTATGGCCAAAAGAAAGGTTGGGAATCAAATTGCCAATTTGACTCCCAACCACTAAAAGTCAGGAATCACCCTAACTTACTTTTGTGAAGATGGTGTGCCACATACTATTGGAAAGCTATGAATGACAGCTACAACTTTGCTTCAAATCTCACCTCAATCAGAAGTTTGAAAAAATAATTATGGGCCTCCAAAGTTGCGGGAGTCCTAATTTCAGGAATTTTGGGACTTTTAACTTGGGAGTCCCAAAACAAAATGACATTTGGGTGCAAGCCTTATGGTTAGGCACAGAGAATACTATAAAAGGAAAGGTGGTGGCATCCCCTAAGTCCAGGCCATGGTGAGTCATATGAATTCATGTTTACTCATGGTTTGTTTGTGCACCAAAAGTGCTCCAACTATGCACTAACTAACTTGTTGTTTGGTTTGTGCAAGTCTATGTGAATAATTGGCCGGCTTGTCACTCATCCTGATCCCCATCCCGGAGCTCTGGCACAGCCTTCTACTTCCAAAATTTTGCGAGTTAAGGAACATACCTCAATTCATTATCCTTCCACTATTTTCACCTTGGACTCATAGTTGAGTCCATTAAAGAACTTGGGGGTGCATCAATAAATGTGTCATTACATGGTTTTTAAAAAAAAGGTAAAAAATACAAATAAGGGTGATGTTATGACAAGATTTTGGTACAGCTTGAAAAATTTGGATCTTAATGTTGGTCTAGTATCAACCTTCTAAAATATTAGTTTAATATTGGTATATGGTGTATGATGTTTTGATACTACATGCATAATGGTACCAAAATATTTTTCCAAATTGTATATGAATATGGTATATATAACTAAAGGATATGAAATGGTTACATGTAATGGTATCAACATGACTATGGTGAATTTTGAAATACTAGTAGGAATATAAAATAACTTTGGTATTAATCATTCGTCCCATCTAGATGATGTTTTTTATGTCATGCATTGTTACACAAACACAAGTTATACATAAGAAACATCATTAGCCATTGAAATGTTAACATATTTCATATTCATTTGCAAGTCATTACATATATCCAAAATCCAAACATAGATGGTACTAGGTAGTTCAAAAATTTCATAAACACAAGTTAAAAACAAGAAAGACAATTAGCCATTGATATTCTTTGACATAATTCACATTCACCTACAAATCATTGCATACTGAACAAAAATTGGTACTTGATTAAAATATTTTTAAAAATTCAAACAAGAGTTATATAAAAAATGCATGATCAACCATTGAAATGCTCAAAGCTTAAACATGTTTCATATTCATTTGCAATTCTCAAAATGATTGCATGTGTAAAAACATAACTCATACTTGCTCCAGGTGATTTAAAAATTTGACAAAAACAAGTTGTACATAAGAAACATGATCAACCATCGAAGGGTTCAAACACATCTTAATGATCATAATCACCCCCCTTGCACCAATGTCCAAAACATTCATGTGGATGGACTTCACATATTATAGAATTGTGGAAGAATATTAAACACCAAAATTTGTTTGAAGGCTAAATTGAAAATCATCCCCAAAAATAACCAACCTTTTAAAGCTTGTCCTTATAACCATCAAGGAAATCCTCCTTGGTAATGAAGAATTCCATCCTTTCAATGTTACAAAACCATATTTTTTATGCCTTTAACATTGTGATTACAATGATTAAGTGACTTATTTGTGTGAATGACAAGAAAGATTTACCTTTTGTTCGTTTCACCCCTTTTAGAAAGTAGACATGTTCTAAATTTGACTAGGTTGACTAGGTCAACTAATTTTAAATCATAATGATTTAATTTACATTATTTGGGTCCAATTTTTTTAAGTTGTATCAAAATTCTATCACAATGTCACTTTTTTGTATTTTTTCCTAGTCCTTTTTAACCATTTAGAGACACAAAATGGATGATAGTGATGGAATGTAGAATTTTAATGCTATAAAATATGGTACTTATAAAATATTCAACATTTTTTGACTCATTCATATTGTTGAGGATAAAATTATAGGAAAAAAAGGATTGCATTAAGGACTAGAACCTTTCATCTTTAGTGGTACACCTTATATGATTTTAAACCATTTATGAATCAATATCAACTAAAGCCTATGCTAGTTTTTATTCAAAACAAACTAGCCATGTTAACTAGCACATGTTATTTTTTAGTTGAAATGGACATGACATGTGTCCATAAAATTAACAACTTAGTCATGTCCGATATGAGTAAGATGTTAATAATGGTTGTTTGAAATCACTAATGGTCCCTTTTTATTATATAATAATCTTGTTTGGGTGTTTTTTTTATTAAAATCCATTAAAAAACAACAACACTTGTAATAATGTTTTAAAAGAAAAAATGAAACCCATCATTGCATCATTTTGCCAAGTAATTAAAAATCATCACCAATTTGTTTAAGTTTTACATTCCTAGTTGACATTGTTGCAAATTTGTCAATATAATTAACAACATTACAAATCCTCTTAGTTTTAATATGAAACCTTGGAGTAGTTGGTAAATGTTAATCTTATTTTTTTTTAATTCAGATTTTTCTATTAACATATTGTCATTAAGAACATCAGAATATGGAAATAACAACAAAACTACATAAAACACAAAATCAAATATGATACAAAAAATGTTCAAAACTCCAAATCTACACCGTAATCATTTTTGCAATTGAAATTAACATAATTCAAAATAGTATGAAATTGAAAATTGAATCAAAAAATATAAAACAACATATTTTTTCAAAATCAAAATAGTTTCTCTTCTAGCTTCAGTTTAAGCTTTCCAAAAAACATACAACATACATTTAATGATTCAAAATGAAAATCCTTCAAGAGATATTTCCCATTATAAACCAATTCAAACTGCACTTTGTTGTCCTAATTAGTCCAACATCATTATACCCTAACAATGATAGCAAAATTCTACCATTAACAATACCCACAAAATGTCAAGCAAAGAAGACAACATTAAAAAAATGTTCATCGTTATCTTGTCAGCATTGTAATGGTGATCACTAATTTCATACCATTGTAAGTCACACAAATTCAATGATACAATGAAAACTCAATTTTCACCAAAGAGATTGGCTTGTTTAATTAATGTTTCAACTTTGCACAAAAAATCAAATCAATGTTAAGGACTGAAAGGGAAGGGCTTACTACACATCAATGGTTTAGATGCTTGGACACTTTCATTAAGAGAGACGCTAGAACTTTCCAATCATATTTTTCTACAATAACTATAGTTATTATATTCTTACTTGCATATTCCATGACACATTTCAAAAGTTTTTTAAATGAAAATCTAGTTGGAGGGCACACATATTGTGTGTATTAAGGTTGAAGGTGATTGTAAATGATATAAAAAAATCCTTTCAACGTACATTCTAACATAGTAGTTTTGTAACTTTTGGTCAAATTCTTCATAGTATATACTAAAGGTGGATTCAAAATTGCTTGAGTTCAATATCCAACCCATAATTTAATACAAATTTGAAAAATATTATTGAAAATAAAACACCTAAGAGTAACATCCAATACCCCTTAGCCAAAACAAGTGCTAAGTTTTTTTTATTAAAAAAAATTTAAAATTTTTTTTAAAAAAAACTTTCTTCTCTGCCCCAAGAATCCGAGCAGCAAAATATTTTCTGTTGCCAGGACAGCCTGCCTCACTAGAGGTCACCAACGGGACTTGATCCTCCAACCTCGTGCTTGCAAGTAAGTGACTTAACCACCACACCACCTTTTGGTTTACTTGTTACATGTAGAGTTTTTTCATTAGATATATACTTCATATAAAGCAATGTAAAAAAAATCAGCAGACTTCGGCGGCCATTTCGACATAGAAAAATAACTTTTTTCAAAAACGTTTGAACTAATGAAAGTTGGCTAATCAAGTTGGGTTTCACCTCCAAAAAACCGTTTGTAATTTTGAGCTTCCATTTAAATGTTATGAACAAAATTCAGAGAGGGTGTTTGAAAATATCAAAAAGAATATT